>Ga0302186_10001021_pt1 | contig 24042 bp, 22 predicted proteins | sample II_Bog_E1_2_FD_198782 | JGI IMG/M metagenome (GOLD analysis project Ga0302186, IMG submission 198782) | Peat permafrost microbial communities from Stordalen Mire near Abisko, Sweden - II_Bog_E1_1 | ecosystem: Environmental > Terrestrial > Soil > Wetlands > Peat | place: Sweden: Abisko...
AGTGCTTTAAGATGGCAAAAGCATACAGCTTTTTTAATACTACAATCTATAGAGTCTCAGTTAGAATGAACTCTAAACATATATTGATGATCCCCGCAACTTCAACCGCCATTAGTATACTTTTGATCAAGTCTATGATGATGTAGCTTCGCAAGAGGAAGTCTATAAAAATACAGCTAGATTGTCAGTGTGCTCGGCCTTATAAGGGTATAATGCTACTATATTTGCTTATGGACAGACAGGCACAGGAAAGACATATACCATGGAGGGTTTCAAATATAGTCTATCAGATGAGGAGCGAGGTATTATCCCTCGCGCGATTTAGGATATTTTCAGATATATATAAAGTTGCTAGGATTAAGAGGTATTTAAAAGCTTATTCAGGTAACCTTCATGGTGAGAGCTTCTTACATCCAGATATACAACGAGATGGTTAGTGATTTGCTTCGCAACTAAAAGAAGAATTTACAAATCCGCGAGGATCCTAAAAAAGGAGTCTATGTGGAAGGAGTCTCTGAGTGGGCAGTCGTAAAGCCTCAGTAAATTTTATAACTAATGAAATTGGGGACTCGCTCAAGAGCAATAGCTAAGACCAATATGAATGAGTCTTCTTCGCGCTCACATGCAGTTTTTATTATCACAATTGAGCAAATGAAATAAAATTCTACTGAGACTGAGGGGAAGGAGATCAAAGTTGCAAAATTGAACTTGGTTGATTTGGCCGGCTCTTAGCGTGTGAGGGTAACTGGAGCATCTGGAAAAAGATTAGATGAGTGTAAAAACATAAATTTAAGTTTGAGTTGTCTTGGGATGGTGATAGGTGCCCTAACAGAAAGCAAACCTCAGAATCATATTCCATATCGTAACTCTGTCCTGACTCGTCTTCTTTCCGACAGTCTCGGAGGTAACTGTAAAACAACCATGCTGACTATGATATCTCCCTCTCCAGAAGCCTTTTTATAATCCCTATCTTCTCTGAAATTTGCGCACCGTGCCAAGAGCATCAAAAATAAGCCTTCCATAAACTAGGATCTCGATCAAAAAGCATTGATTCGTAAATATTAAAACGAGTTGAGTAGATTAAGATCATAGCTAAACCAAAAAAACAAAGTGCTGATTGATAAATCAAAATTAGTGCAGCTATAAGAAGAGAAAAAACGCATCGAAGAGGACAAAAACAATGTGATGATGGCTCTCCAGCAAAGGTCACATTAATTTTTCAAGGAAAGATAACAAAAAAAATTATTAGAGGAAAAGATAAAAGCCTTCAATTCTCAGCTCATTCATACGGGCAAGGACTCTCTCTAGAAAGCTCTTGAAGAACAGAAACGCATGATTAAAGACTATGAGACTAGAATCCGCAGTCTTTAATCAGAAAAAGATCTTCATGAAGATTCTTAAATGAATAAGGAGCTCTTTGACAAACAAAACGCTATTCTCATGACTCTCGCTGCCAAACTAAACGAGCGGGATGAAGTCAACACTCATCTCAATGAAGAACTCTGCGCCTATGACAGGATTACAAAGGAGACAGAAGATGCCTTGTTTCGTCGCAATCAGCGTATAGAACAATTATAGAAATTATTAAAAAGACACAAAATACCGATCCCTGAATAGGAAATTGAGGATCTCAGTCGATAACGTGATGAGCAAAACATTGACGGAGTTTATTTGGAGGGAGAATTGACTTACAACATTACACAAAAGAATTTTGCCAAGACAAGGGAAGAAATGGCAGCGCTGAAGGAGAGAAACGGGCAACAGCAGGTAGAGATTTCTCGATTGAAGGAGTAGTTGCAGAAAAATAGCTAAAAGCAGCCAAGTTGCAAATAGGAGGACGGTTACCGAATAATTCGGGATTCAATTGAAATAATTACGAAAGGATTGCAGAATAAATAGAATACAGACATGAAGTCAATAATAGCCTAAATCTTCAAGATAAAAAAGATAGTAAGTTCCCCAAAGAAAGAGATCTGATGATTGATAAATAATGCATTTGAGTTAAATTGTTAAGTTATAAACCATTGAAATTATCTGTTTTTGCTGATATCCATGATGCTTGTCTTTTTGCAGGTGTTATTTTAAATGTAGGCAAAATATTATGGGATAATTCTTGGTTGATAAAACATTACGTTTTGATCAATATTCAAATTCTGGTATGGATATAAGCGAACCTCCCAGTATTGGTAAACCGGAAATTAAATATTTGCTGCAAACCTTGTATGAAATTCCCACATGTTCCATCTGTCTGCAAGACCTCAATGGTCAGCTGGTGAGTCTGTAATGCGGTCATGTATTTCACTCGGAATGTATCTAAAGTAATCTTGGCTACAGTGATACTTGCCCAAACTGCAAATAGTAAATCATTGATGAGGAAATCAGACGCCTTCATTTCTCCAGTGAACTTGTTTAGAATTCAAAGATCTATACGCAAGTGATGGCCTCACTATCTTCTCCGGGTAGTTAAATTGAAAAATTGATTTAATAAATCCAGCAAAAGACCAAATAAAAGGAAGAATTCAAACATAATCTAGAAAGGTGCCAACAACAGAGAAAGATAATCAAGAAAGTACTCAAGAATCACAAAGATAAAGACAACTGTCACCTGCGAACAATGACTACCCGTCTCTAAATCTTGAGTTATAAGTTCCAAAGCTATGAACAATAACTGAACTAGAAAACAATCAAATTTCATCGGCAATAAAATGAGCTAAAAATGATGTTAGCCAAAAACACTGGGTTGCAAAGTTAAATCGAATAGATCAATAGAGTTAGACATATCCTGAGGACTCATAACAAGCAATTACTATAAAACGACAGCTTTCTCCTCAATAAAATAGGCAAATATGAAAATGAGTTGGCTGATAAAAATAAATAAATTGCATTTCTGCAGAAGGAAATTGATGGGATTCACAACACTGCCCGTTTAGACAAAAAGAAATATTAAAGTACAAGGAGAAAATTTTAAATATTGAGTTAGAAGGCCAGACAGAAAGGAGTCAGCTAGAAAGATATTCCAGATATTCGCGGACCATTATAAACCATATAATGCCTTGCGGAAGAGGAGACTCTACGCAAACCAACCCTCAAAACGAATGGTTCAACCACAATTGGGGGGTTTGGTTGTAAAAACAAGCTGAAAAATTTGATGAAATCTATGTGATATTTATTGCTTTAATCAGATCATTTCTATTGCTTTTCAGTTTTGGCATCTTCTTTTGGTGGTGGAGCTCTTTTTAGCCCCTGAACTCCATTTTCTCCAACAAATACTACATCATCGATGCTGATGTCCTGACCGCACATGGGGCAAGTCTTCTCTATATCAGCGCAATCAAGCATCTTTTTCATCGTACTGTAGTTGCAGTAAAATTTGCAGTGTTTGCATTGAGCGAGGTCCTAGCCGACCACATGCCTAAATCAAAGAGCAAAGTACTTGCCGGAAGCAATACAAAAGGGAATATAGTTTAAACATTTCGGACAATCGTCGTTGTACTCACTCACAGGCTATTTGCAGAAGGGACAGGGCGATTTTGGTTCGGGGAGTTCGTCATTCACCGGTTTCATCGCTACTTTCTTAATTCGATCCACATATTTGTCAGGAATCTATATGAAAGGGAAACTACTTGCGATTTGTATTAAGGACGGAAAAGGACAATAGACCATGTGTAAGCAAGACCTTTAAGTTCAGCCCTCATAGCTTTAATAACCGTGGTTGTGAGTATACTGCCGGCATGAGCTGGAAATTGAATGATATTCTTCGCTACTTTATTGAGAAGAAGAGCCGTATCGGTATGCTGATCCATTTTGGCGACTCGTTTGATGGCAATAATATATGAGTGCAAAATTGAGAGTTTCTTTTATAACTCCAAAGGAATTGGCACATTTGCTTTCTTAATATCTTGATATGATTGAAATAGGATGTCATGGGCGTTTTTGTAGTTGCCTCCCTACTGCTACTGGGAAGCAATTGTTACGGCAATCTTCGCAGCGTTACGGTAATTCTTTAGGATTCGGTAAAGACGGTAAGTGAAGATTGGATCCTTGGGCTGACCATCAGTTTCTCCCATTAGATAGTCTAACAACTACTGAATCAAGTGCTCTTGAGTAGAGTTGCGCTCAATTAATTGCAGCATGTTGTCAATAAAAGTTTATCCAGCTTTGATGAACAATTTAAGAGCTTTAAGTGGATTCTTAGCGAGATCGTATTGTTTAGCAGCTTTGTCCCATGTTGATTTGCTTTCGTAGTAAACTGCGATTTGAATTCGCTCTTCGGCAGTGCACTCAGTCAAAAAATCAGCATATGTATCCATTTCATTGTGAGCTTGAGCCATTACGAAAGCCTATTACTTACGGTTAGCAGTAATCGAAAACTCAACGGCTTCCTTCCAAAAGCCGCGTTTTTCACAATAATTTGCTACGATTGAAGCTACTGTAGATGTTGAACATTTATTTCTCAGAATCTCCTTTGGCTTTTCTAAATTATCAAAGTTACTGAGATTAATTCGTACCACATCTTCCCAAGCTTCTGCATCTTAATAGGCCTCTTCAGCCTCCTTGAAGGCCCCCTCTGATTCCTTAGCCTTTGCATATTTCATAAGCACAGCCTTAGTCTTAACCTTTTTCATGATGGGTGCAGCCTGTTTGAACATCTTAAGTTGCAGATAGAGAATGGCTGCCTTTTCAAAATTCTCAGCTTTTTCATATATTTGTGCTGCTTCTAAGAATTGCTTCATATTTTCACAAACCACAGCTACATCTGTCAGCAAAGATTTATCCTTAATCTAACGGGCAATATTGAATCCTCTTTGTATGTCGCCAAGTTTTATTGATGTCCTGGCTATTCCTGCAAAACATTCGACATTGTGTTTGTCTACAGTTGCTTTGGCTATACTCTTGAGCTCACCGTTTATGACTGATTTCTCGAACTGCTTTAGAGCCTCAGTATTATTGCCGAGAGATTCAGTTTGAGTGGCTAACCTTTTGCTGATAAAATTTTCCTGCTCTGGAGCAATGTTTTTAGTAAGGGAGGACGCAATGAACCAATCCTGAATATCACAACGCATGTCCAAGGCATTGAGGGGTTATGATGATTTTAAATAGTATTCCTGAGCCAAGTCATATTTGCCTAGAATCATAGCCACATGACCAACCAGTAGATCCTTTTCATTTTCGTGCATCAAAGGCTATAGAGTCAATACCATTGAAAGATTCTTGCCCATTTGATAGCTCTTGAGACTCACATCCAGGTCCAAATGCTACATTGATTTCCTGCCTAGAATTTCATAAAATTGAGGAGATTTTATACATTTGGCAGCAACCAGACACTGCTGAAAACGTTTAAGAGCAAGACTGGCAAAGAAGTAACGAGTATGACCCTCCAAAGTATCATTATCGAAGGTATAGTTATTAAAAAAGGAATGGGAGGTGAGTGGGACATAACTGATAGAAATACCAGCCATGGAGAATAAATAACCCTGTGATAGAGTCAATACATTTTTATCAACTTTAGTCACAGTAGGATCTCCCTCTTCAGCTTCTGCCTTTTATATGCTCAGGATTTAATTAACAGGAGTGACTATGTTGCCAAAGATATTGTTCTTTGAAATTACATAAGAGAAAGCGCTAACTCCGTTGACAATTACAAATTCATTAATGTTTTCGTTGTCCCAGATAACACGATCAACCCGATCGGTCACCAATACAAGGTGATGATAGCTTTCAGTGGTCGGGAAAAAGAGATTAACTTCACCGTTCTGATGCTGTAGGATGAGTTTGGTTCCATTTTTATTGGGAAAGATGCGCAGAATTGGATTATCGGGCTTATGCTACATTATCACATTCTTATCCTATATATGATAGAATTTCAGTCGGGAAGTGCTGTCAAGATAAATCAAAAATACCTTGGTCAGTATAAATTGCACAACAGTCCTGTCACCCTCAGCGGGAAACACTTTTTCTTTGGTTTTCCCTTAAATTTAAACAACATGCACCTTTCCCTTGTCATCCAGTATTGCAGCCCATCCCTCGCCTACTTCTACACGCTTTATGTTGTACTCGCACTGGATTTCGTTGACTTCTTCTCCTCCAGTTAAAAGCATTTTATCCCTCAGCCATCGATAGAACTTTATTGTGTTGCCCAGTCTTGCTGCAAGATGATTGGGACCTAAAGAAATACTACTTGGCTCAAATGGCAAGTTTACTGAAGTTATTTGTTGTCCTCTCTTCTTGGATGAGCAACTTAGAATTACTACTTCAGTCAACGAGTTTAACAATGCTATCAACTCATTATAAGTGCTGATTAATGAGTTAGTTGCCAAAATATAACCATATAAAAGTCCAGTTTGAGTTGTTATGATGAGAATGGCTCCGTCAGGTGAAAAGGAAAGGCCTGCTACCTTACCACTCCCTTGAGGAAGATCAAAGGTCTCCGTTTTAACTTACTTCCAATCGCCCAAACTAATGATTTTTATTTTATTCTCTCCTGCTAAAGCCATTTTGTAATAAGGATTATTGACAGCGATAGCCTACAAGGGCGCATTGAACACTCTTTAACTCTTGATTTAGTCCTTCATCTCTTTCACATGAGTTGAAACGTGGCAGTAGTACCCCTCAGAGAAACCAATAAGAATGTATCCGTCCCCAAAGAATTGATAGTCAACGATCTTTCCATACTTACTTTCAAACATAAGTTCAAGAGGAGCAGTACGATCCTCACTCATATCATGAATTAACAATGTCTTCTGGTTAAAAATTCCACATATAGTGGTTTGTTTTTTGTTACGCTCCTCAGTCTTCATGGTCATCCACTTTAGGTCATGAGGTTAGGCTTTTACTGCCATGCTATTACCTGCATTATCTGAGTTGTGATTGGATATCGTAATCATTTTATCCTAACTGCCTGTGACAAGCAGACCCTCCTCGTTCCAGTCTCCTGTTATAACCTTTTTGGAGTGTTTACCCATAGTAGGTATTTTTCTCTTAGTCTTTTTGTTGTAGAAGTTAAGGTAGCCTTTTTCAGTTCCGCATGCTAAGACTGGATGTGTCAAAGACCATTTCAGCCAACTGATATGCACCTTCTGATTCTAGAATTGCAGCTCTTCAACCATGTTAGTCGTGAAAGGAGCCCATAGATAGACAGATGAGGCATCCTCAATCAGCACAGCTAAAAGCTCATCCTCACTGTCCCAGTCTAAAACCTATACCCTTCCTCGAATGGCAAACTCTCTTTAAGCAAGTACCTTGCCACGTTTGTCAACAATGTAAACAAAATTGCGTTCTGTACCCACAGCCAGATAGGAAGAGTCCTTACTCCATGAAAGAACCGGCGGTTTTGAGCCATTAGACTTCTGATTGAAGTTGAATATCTGCTTGCTCGTGGTCATTACGAATCAAATTTAAATAAATAAATGATCTACTCATGAATACCATTATAGGTTTCATTATTTTATAGGTTTCGCCTGAATTCGTTTTGAAGGAGACATATAGCTATTATTTATACAAAAATCATGAAGATATCTTAAAAGTAGAGTGCTCTTTACAATTTTTATGATAGAAAAAAATATTTTCTAAATTAATTGATTACAATAATAGCGAAACTCATGAAGCCAATAAAATTGCCAGTTAGGCTTACTATAGAACTCTTTGAATAGAATTGGAGGATAGATGCTGCTAATTACTCTAATGAACAGACAAACAAAGATGCGTCCGCTGTTGCATCCAGACTCAGAGCTTTGGCTGCGAATGGTTAACATCATTATCCCTTATCTTTTGTTTCTCATTTCTTGCTGATCAAGATTAACAGTCTATTCACCTATGCCTTGCCTTCTTTGCATCCGCTCCTTCATTGCCTTTCCTCATTCTACAATTAATTACAAAAAACATCCACTTTGCAATTCGCTTACTCTCATAATGATGGCGAATTGATATCTCAGATCATTTTAGCAAGCAATGCACAGTCTTATTTATCTTTGGCTGATCTTTAGTCAGTTATTGAGGGAAGTTCTTTGGTTTTGGCGTCGATGGTCTATGCGTTAAAATCAGTCAAACTAATATTAACCAAAAGTGAATACTGTCTGGTGCTTGGATTAAGTAGTCTATAGGCCCATACGATACCCTTCGCAGCAGTTGTACACAAAGACAAAAACCACCAAGGCTAAATGGACTTTGCAGCTCGCATCAATAGTCTCATCCACCTGCATCACTAAGTACTTTCTCCTCTATAAAGGTGTAAACCTAAGAAAAAAAAATGATTCAAGATGCATATTCCCTGCGTTGTACGCCACAGGTGCATGGAGTTGTTTATGACTGCTATTAGCAACTACTTCATCAATTCTAATTGAGCGTGAACAAACCTCAGGGCAGATACATCTTTGTCAATGGTCTCAAGAAGCGTAATTTATTATTACAATCGGAAACAGAGACCCTTCTGCTTGATTGTTTGGTATGCAGTCTCAACTAAATTGGACATATGAGTTTTTTAAGGGGTGAGCGTATGTTAAACCTTTACCTGGGAGGGCCTAAAATTAGCAACAGTGAAAATTATGATTACCTCAAGATAATGAACAAGAAAGTTTCATACCTGCTAAATGAAAACAAACTGCTAGCTGCCCCGACAAATACCGATACTATCCTTATGGATAATTATAAGCACGATATTTTTACTTTTGATGGACTGCTCTTCCGAAAGGCCAATAAGATGATATAAAACGTGAAATCAATCTTAAAAGTGGAAGTAATAACCTCTCTAGAGGCCTTAAAGGCGATGTATGCAAACTAAAAGCAACTCTTCGCCAATTTGTAAATGTAAGATGTCTACAACCATCTGCAGAGCATGTTAAATGAAAAGGATGTGTTCTAAGCTGCAAGATTGATCAGTCAATGGATGAACTAATGAGTGATCTCAGAGCAATCAATCATTATTATCATAATATTTATCATCTTATTTTTGTTGGTTGATAAGATGAAAGCCCTTCCATAATTTAATTAGCCTTAGAATTCCAATGTCGAAATAAAAACGACAGTCGCCCAAATACATCCTGCTTACGTCTGCTACGCTCAAAAACTCCGCAAGTAGCAATAGTTTTGAGTCTTACAGTAGTCCCAAACGTCTTGAGATGTAGCCTGAAGGTTTAAAGCTGACTGTATTTCGCCTTTCATTTAGAAGCATGCAAGCAGCCGAGGTTTAAAACTTCTGTTATAAAAAGACATGTAATCGATAAAGGCATAGCTTAATTAGTGTATGGTTGACATGAATTACGAGTAGAAGCGCAATGTAGTATTGAGAGTATGCAGAATATGCTGAAAAGTCTGATTGCTATTCACAAAGAACAGATGAAGTAGATGATGGAAGATTAAAAACGCGGACAGGAAGTGGAAATGTAAACTAACGATAAGATGGCTCGCAAGATAGAGTATGATATGGAGCAAATATTGCAGAAACACAATGAAGAGGTGGCAAAAATAAACAGTCTCAAGGAGCAGTCGGCCTCCGCTCGCAGTGACAGGGTGGTTTTCAGCAATCTATTCAAAAAAATAGAAAAGGAGATCAAACAGCATCAAGATCTGTATAGAGAAACAATCATCCGGACAGAAATTATGCGCCAATCAAAAGAGATGAAGGGGGAGGATGGCAAAGTTAGACTTGATAGTATGGATGAGATGGATGTCAAAGACTAAAATACAATGGCCAATATCCAGTCCAAGGCAAAACTACAAATCAATAATGCTGACAGCAAACTTTTTCTTACTAATCCAGCTGAGAGGAGCACTTGCTTTAGGAGTAACGTTAAGAAGCTATCAGATAGACTTCAGGGGCACCATCTGAATAATCGCAAGGAGGATAGTGATGTTACTAATCTAAAGCAGGGAATTGATCAAGTCGAAACTAATATCGAGAGGATGCTGAAAGTTGTTGAATGTAACAGTTTCGATGAAGCAGTGACCTATTACTCTTCCCTTGAAAGCGATAATTGTCTGTTAATAGAGCGTATTAATGAAGATAACAGACGTATGGATGATGTTGAAAGTGAAATCCAACGATTGAAGGGCGAAAGATGCATCAGCGAAATATTAGAAGACAGACAGCTTAATAAACTCGAATGTATACCAAGCATGCGCAAACTACGGTCTCATCGCCTAATAAAAACAATCCCTACTGAAGAGAACTAACCTGAGAAGATAATAACCGATAAATAAATTATAAACTAAGTTATCAATTTGTTTGGCATGTCTCCAACAGGCAAAGAATAAGTCGATATTATGAGCAGCTAATTTCTCAATTAACTGGAGGTCAAAATTGATAAACTTGCCGCCAAGAAGTCAAGTCATCGCAGTGATGTAAGTGGATACGTGGGCATTCCTTAGAGTTTAGAATCAATTCTATCCAAAATGTAGCGATACGATACCTGTGAGCGTATTCTGAGCAAAAAGCAATTCGAGGGAGAATACATGCGTGAGTTATGCAAAACAAAGAAGCTCCCTCGAGGTAAAAAATGAAATTTGATATGCCACTATTAATGATTTTTGCTAATAAATGTAAATATTGTTTTAATATGATCGGATAGGCAATACGATTGTTGTAAAATCATTCATACTTTCCAAATGATTGACATTTCGAATTAATAGGAGCGCTGAGTCAATATCATACTCATGTTTAATTTAAGCTAGGCATAATATCATAACGGCTAAATTCAAACCAGCTTTTATAAGGCTGCAGTTAAGCGTTATTCAGTTGATATTAAATAAGTATGTACAACTCTTGTGCTGCTCTAAAGTGCGACTTGCATTGTAAATAATCCTGCTTTTTGCAAAAACATCGTCGCCAACAATAACATTGATCGAATCTTTTTATTATAGAAATTCCCCAGTACTGAGTGAAACCTTCATTATATGAAACTTCTTGACTTATATGCAGCCATTGCTTCTGAGAGCATAATAAAATTATTTATCATATTTTTCGAAATGAGTCAACTATCACGATAAGACCGTCCACTTTAATGCAATAACTGTGGTGAGTATTACCACTCTCTCAAAGATCAAGAACATAAGAACTTACACATCGAACCTCACCTTAACGTCCCTAGAACTTTTCCTAACAGTCTTAAGAAGATTGGACTTTCTGGGGTGCTTAATTCGGATGAAACCACCGACAATTCTGACATTGCCGTCCGCTCTATACTACCAGACGAAGTGCCTCAGCCAGAAAGAGACCGCAAGGACATACAGGTTCCAACTGGATTTGGAGGAGCAAATAGAACGGAGTTTAACCTTCGAAGAGGACCACACACTCAAGACTTTCTTGATTTAAGCTCGAATGTGGCATACACAGATCTTCAGAAGGACAACCTGCAGACACTAAACATTGAAAAAGTTGTCGATTTAAAGCAAGTTAAAGCTGTGATACCCAATAAATAAATTCGTAAGTATCAAAACTCCCACTTTGTGGCCAGAGAAACAGTTGATGCGGGAAGACAGGAAAAGAAAGTTAGCGCTAACGCCGCACGTTCAATGAGTCCTAGTGTTCTTGCTGCCTCTTCTCCATAACCTATGTATGTGATTAAGGAGGATCCTCAGACTTCTTCGTTTTTACAATCAGAGAAGAAATCAACAGTGACAGTGCCCCTAAGTATCAGCAAACCCAAAGTCAACGCTTTCGTGCCCATCGATACGAAGGCAAACGATGTTGTAGGTTCTGGTTCTGGAAGACACATCTAATATCCTGGATATATCTCAGTGGATTCTGAAAATTACAAAGGCGGAAACTATATAAGGGATGTTAAAAGAGTTGATTCTCGATTGGAACAATAGGATGATAATGATCGAAGAGTGCCTCGTCACCCCAAAGAATGCCCAGACTGTCATGGTTTCTATTGTGCTACCTGCCAATCTACAATTCCTCCTAAATACAGACCTTTTTGGGATGAAGACTAAAGACCAGAGTTGGTGAAATATTACCAGAAGTTACAAGAGGAAGGTGAGCGTAGAAACTGCAAGGAGTGCCACAAAAAAAAGGAGGAATAATGATATCATATCTTCATGATTGATTTCTTATCAACAAATCTATAATTCATATAATCTTCATTTTGGATTTGATTTGGAGAGTTAGGATAGATGAATGTGTTGTCTATACAATCAGGTATTGATTAATATATGATATTGATAAATATATTCATTGTTTTATCATCAGGGCAAAATGCCCATTTCCTATTTTATTTACAAGAGTGAAGTGCTGGTAGCTGAGGAGTATAGCCGCATATCGGTTTTGGACTTACTCTGATTAAGGAAAATATGTTATTTGGCTATAATCACTATTTGTTATGGATTCACCTTTGCCCTTACCGCCAATAATTTTGAGAGCAGGCTGAGCGAATAGTTTGAAGGGCAGTAGTCGAGTGAACTTTGAAAAATTACAAGTTATCTGAATATAAAGATGCCTACTTGTATTTAAAACATTAAATGCCCTCGACATTGCAAATTTGGTTAGGTTAACTCGATTTAGCATTCAGATTATTCTACATAATTGGAGGAATACAGCAATAGTCTTTATTTTGTCAGTCAAATGCTGCACAAACGGATGGTATTGCGTTTATTTGTTAATGAATTGAACTGCTCGTGAAACAAACGAATTTTAGTATTATCTTGAATAGGTTGCCATTAAATAGGCATGAACAAGCTGGCAATTTATTAAATAATAAAGACCATCCATTTTATTATATTGCTTAAAAAGGCAGTTCAAAGTTTTATTTTTTTGGTCCTTACTGAACAACGGCTCAAGCTGTAAATATATAAACATTGCTTGACTCTTATATTTAAGTAGCACATTTTCTATTATTGATTCGGTGTGCGAAGGAGTAAATGCGAAATCTGTTTTAATTAGCAATGCCATGGCTCTAAATCTTAGTTCTGGTGTATTTATATCGCTTTGAAGAAATATAACTTTATCGAAGATTTTCTCGAGATATGGTTGGCTGATAATGACCATCTGGCAAATGTTTTTTAATAAATCAATGTGATACTCAATGGGGTACTGATTAAAATGCTTGAAATGATGGCTCTGAACAAATTAGAGCCATTTCAACAGCTGCTTCGATGTGTTCTCTGCTAAAAGTGAGCAATATTTTGTTAAATTGCTGACAATTTAGATTAAATTAATATTTTATAGCAGTTGCTGGTCAAACTAAGTGATGAACGAGCATACTATATGCTAAAATATTGACAGGCGTTGCTAATAATTCTTACTATTGAGAGGGGCATCAAAAAATGAAAGAGCTTTTGCCAAAATATAAGGGGAATTAATGCTTTTTATTAGAATATTTTTGACTTTTAAGCAGGATGAATTCATCATACTCGCAACTATTGTTTTTGGCTCCAAGAGTTACTTGTCTTTCTCTGAGGATAGGAAATATTAGGTAATTTCCCTTGTTTCATTCAAAATGCTATTCTCCTTTTCAAGAAGAAGTGGCAAGTAAGTTTGATAATCCTTTCGATCAATATTATTTTTACGATAAAGATTTGCGACGGTCAGTCGGACAGCTAAATCATTGGGGTATATTCCTTTGACGTGTTTCAATATTGTAGCCAGAAAAGTGTTAAATTGTTAGATTTGTTCAAATTGGTTGTTATTCAGCATGAGGTAAATCATATTGCAAAATTTGTAATAGAGAGAAGGATGATTTTGAACGCTGCTGCAATATTTAGCTAGTGATAATAGGCAATTCCAATATTAATAAAAATATAGTTGGTGACAGTGAGTATCAATATTTTACAAGAAAAGACAGGTAAGACGTTCAAGATAATCGAGAATCGCGAAAGCAAAAGTAAGATTGACATGACCTACCTTGACATCTGCCTTTGTACTGGCTAAAACAATATTCAAATAGTACCTAGATGTATTTAATAGATTCGCAGATATTGACCATTATAATTCTTTGGTTTAAATTTATTTTATTAATAAAAAGTAAAACAGATTGCCCTTGAGATTCGATTTATTTTGAGGTAGTATAAATTATTTAGATTAAACTTTGAGGGTTAAATATTTATAGGCTACTTGCTCAGAAAAAGTGGGCTCTTCAAGTTGATTCACTACCAAAGAAAGTATCGAAGCAAATTTAAGGCTTTTGCTGAGCTAGTTCAAAATAATCGGCTCGCAATTTTCAAGGTAGAATAGGAATGTTTTACAGTTACTGCTTTTCGCTACATTTTCAAAATATTTGTGAAATTTGTTAAAAGAATTAAGTATCTTTTAAGTTGAGGAAGACTAATGAGGAATATTTAGTTGATAGTTAGCTGCTATTAAGGCAAATGATAGTGCGGAATAATCATCTTTCTAGGCTGGTTAACTGTTAATTTTATCAACTAGATGTTCATAAAATGTAAACTGATTACTGGTTAAAGGAATTAATCGTTTGGAACAGATATAAAGGAGTTTGGGTGAGAGAGGTTGGTCTTTAAAGTGATGAATAAGTTACTAAAGCATTTGCCTATCATTTTAAAAGAATTGATAATCCACAATTGAAGCAAATTTATTCTGCATGCTAACTCTATTTGATGAGCCTAAAAAAACGTGCATAATTTTGAGAAATTTGTTTTGAATTATTTCATTTAAATTACTGAATTTATTCTTGCATGAATACGACAATACAGCATCCATCAGATATTTACATTACTCCTCAGAGTATTGCTGCTTTTACTCAGTCTGATGAATTATTTTTTCCACTATTATCGTACTGATCTCTTTAAAACCTTCGCTATGATAAGAAGTGATATTCAGTAATATGTAAGCATTATCTTCTCTGAGATTAATTTTATCTTTGTATAAATCCTAGGCAAATCTTTTAAACAGTTAGGATTATATTTTAATTTTAATGGAGTTATAAATATTCCCCAGCTACAAGACAAGTCCAATTACTCTCACTTTCTAATGAGATACAAGAGTATCATATCGTTATAAGAGCATTTCATATACACGTTTCAAAAAAAATATTTCTTTGTGAGATAACGAATACCTTCTTTCGAATCCCACAAGCAGATTCTCCAAAAGCATAAAATTGATGGAATTAGATTCGCCTCTACTTTCAATTCTATCCAAAATACAATTCGATACGAATGAGTGAAGAGTTGATCGAGATAATGTAAATTTTGCATATATTCCGTAATACTAAACCAGTTTTTGCAATGGCATTCTATTCATTTCAGCAGACAACTTATTTATAAAATTCTGATGCAAATTGTGCTCATAATATCTTTACGGCCGAAAGACTTTACGCTCGATAAGTAAAAGATAAATTTCAGAAATCACGACGCTGTCTAAATCAAATCAATAGTACCTTCAAGAGATAGTTCTTAAATATTACTTTGGTTCACATTCGTTATCATTTCTTCGAGGCAACTTACTAAATCAGGCTCATTTCTCGGATGAAAGTCTTTTAGCTTTGGATATAACACTTTGAGGTATTAAATTTTTGATGTGATTGCTTTATTGCTTTTGTTGATGATAGCGTCGCACAAAGATACAATATCCTAATTGTCGAGGTTATCCTTACTAATAGAGGGCTATTTTGCATGTTTTTATCGAGTCAATTTATTTATTCTCTTCTACGAGGAAAAATGTGATTGCGTGAAATGATAGGTATTAAAGACATGTTTAGCATACGGATACAGCAAAGCAAGGCCTTTCTCTTTCATCATTAGGATGAGTTTTCTCTTTAGTATCATTTTCCTGAATTAAAATTAATTAATTCAGAAAGGTCAACATATCAGTGTCGACAACAACAGCTATTATTCAATAAAATCGAGTCTTAAAAAAATAATATAAATCCATAGATATTAACGAGCAGATTCTTCTTAAATTCAAAATAAATAATCCAATAGTTACCGCCTACATGCCCATACACTCTTGAAAATACTCTCTTTAAATTTTCCCTGTATTTTTCTTTCTTTTCTGTTTTTTCAGCGTGATCCACATTACAATACTCTCATATAATAAAAATGATTTAAATTTAAAATTTGAAAAGTGGTGTTATATTCAAATTAAATGGTCAATATGTCAGAAGCTCACTAGCTTTATAAAGTTGGAAACTAAAATAGAGATGAAGGACATTTTAATAAAGCCTTTGAAATCTATAACAAAGCTCTGAAGATTTACAAATCCGTTGAAGATTAGGCATCCTATTGCTATGCCAATACTCTTTACTAAATTGGTTTGGGATTTGAAGGCTAAGATAATTTAAAATAAGCAATTGAATACTACAACAGTGCACTAAGCATTTATGAAAGAGTAAAAGGGAAATAATCAATCGCGTGTGCAGATACTCTAAATAATATTGGGAATGGATATTTCAATCTAAAAAAATTTAATTAATCACTATAATATCTTCATAAATCTCTAAAGATCAGATAGAAGCTCAAAGGAAAAGATTCAATCGACTGTGCAGATTCTCTTTCCAATATTGGCAACGTATACAATCATCAGAACAAAACAATATAAGCTCTTGAATATTATAACAGGTCGCTGAGAATAGTATAAAAAGTTAAAGGAACTGAATAAATTGATTGTATCTAACTTCTTGAGAGTATCAGTACGCTCTACGCTGATCAGGGTAATATCAATTAAGCTCTAAAATATGAAAAAAGATCGCTTCATATCACATAAAAAGTATATGGTAAAGAGTCAATCGATTGTGTTAATAATTTGAAAAGGATTGGCATTTTATATGAAAAGTTTAATAAATTTAATTAAGCCCTTGAATTCTATAGAAGAGCATTAAATATATATGAAGATCTATAAGGAAAAAATTCATTTTTTTGTATTGATATCCTTTGCAGTATTGGCAATGTCTTTTATCAAGAAGATAAATTCAATGAGTCTATGGAGTATTACAACAGAGCACTAAATATTTCACAAAGAGCCAAAGGAAAGGAATCAATGAAATGTGCTAATATTTTCTACAACATCGGTCTTGTGTATTTTGGTCAAGATAAATTTCATGAAGCTTTAGAGAATTATATGAAAGCACTGAAAATATAAGAAAGAGAATATGGAAAAGAGGCAATTGAGTATTATGCTACCCTCAACAGCATTGGTTAGGCCTACTAAAATCTAGGTGAGCTCGACTAAGCCCTTGAATACTATAACAGAACACTGAAAATTACAGAAAAAGTTAAAGGAAAAGAATCAATAGATTATGCGAATATTCTCCATCATTTAAGCTCTGTATATAAGGATCAAGGTAAGTACAATGAATCTCTTTCATATTCTCTCGGATCATTATATATATACGAAAGAGAAAAAGGGAAAGATTCAATCGATTGCGCTGATACTATCCACACTATTGGTGAGATATATAGAGATCAAGATAACCTCAATTAAGCCCTCAATTACTTTAATAGAGCACTGAGTATCTACTAAAGAGTGAAAGGAAAAGAGTCAATTGAATGTGCTGATACTCTTGACAATATTGGTTCTATATATTAATAGCAGGGAAGTTTGAGCTAAGTCCTTACATATTATAACCGATTACTAAGTATCTACGAAAGAGTTAAAGGAAAGGAATCAATAGACTATGCTGAAATCTTAAATAAAATTGGCAATGTTTACAATCTCGAGGGCAAACTTTATTAATCTTTACAATCCTATACTTTCGCCTTAAAAATCTACGAAAAAATAGAAGGAAAAGATTCAGTAGAGCACGCAGACACTCTGTCCAACATTGGAATGGTAGTTATGAAACTGCGCCAACAATCTCCAACTTCTTCTTCTTTATCTTCTTTATCTACTTTATCTTCTAAATCAAAAAAAATCAAAAAAGAGCCAAAATGATATACCTTCATTTATTACATCAAGATAATTTTGAATATTCTTTGAAAAGATTAATTTATATAAATCTATTTTATATTCAATTTGTGCCAACTATAACTCCATTAAAAAAGACTCTAATTTTAACTCAATAAGTATTTTAGGGAAAGAATAGTAGTAAACTTTTATGCAATCCCCACTTCACCAAGCACTTCGAACTATAATTAGTTTGGATGATTGATAGTAAATAATCAAATAATGAGCTGTCTATCTTTCCATATACTCTTAAAATACTCTCTTTCAGCTTTTCTTTGAATTTTTTATTGCTTTTCTGATTTCTTCAGTGTGATACGCATTATAGATAACATATCTCGAAATTTAGTTTCGCGCATACTCTTTTTATTGTTTCTATCGTTAAGAGAACGAAAAAACCGCTATCTGTTAAAAATCATCTCTCTTTTGGATGTTTTTCCTTCAGGAGATAGAATACTTTAGTCGGGCATTTTCCAGCTTGGTAAAGTCTAAAGGTTGCTTATTGTTTTATATTTTTTTAATTCGTTTTGGACCTCATTCAAAGGTTGATGGTTGCTACGATTAGTTAATAAATTTATTTTGTTTTCTGCAAGGTTTTTATGCCTGATAAATTCAGGATGAAAAGTCAGTGAAAGTGTCTTTACTATGGATTTCTAATCATCACCTACTTTTTCTTTTTTCGGATACAGACGAGGAGTAGTATTATTGAATTATTTTTTAGAGAGAGATGACAAGTTTTTGGCATTCTTGTTAATTTCCGAACCTGTTCGACGGAAAAGTTTAATGGGCTATTGATGGGTCTCTTGACCCCAAGGGGAGAGATCATCTTCGAGCAAAACTGTCTATTTATTATATTTATTGAGTTTCATATGTGAATAGTGATTCAAAGACATTATTAATTTATAATAGGCAATAAAAAGGAAGGAAAATGAAAGTATTAAAACATAACAAAAAGGGATTATTGTATTTAAAAAATAATAAATAAGAGATTTTCAAATTTCACTCTTGAATAATTCACAAATTACAATATGGATTCCTATCTCGTAATGTAAGTTGAATTTGCTTTAATTTCTCGTTCTGGCCTGTATTTATTCACCTGTTGATCAATTGATTTAAAGGAGATTGTTTTGATTAATTAATCGATGCAGAAATATTTTGTTGATAAGTCACAGAATTGCAAACTGAAAATATAACTAAGTTAATTTTATTATTTGATTAGTTAATCGGAGTAATAAGACAATAATATCATTCAGGCCGAAACATACTTCTGTCTTTTCTATAAACTTCATGGTTTTCATAACTTTCAGATTGGATTTATCTCTCTAGGGCCAGACTGACATTGTATGTGACGTATTGCATGGTCATACACCAATGAAAGAACTAATATAGTACCCGGATGCTGTTATGCTTCTGCATAATCCAAATATTTTAGAGGGAGTAGTACTCTGCCATGTCTTTGAGGTGATTTTCAATAAAATCATTGATATACTCACAGAAGATATCCATATTGCTGTCAGTCAGAATTCTTTTATCGTTCTAAGAATCTATTATGAATTGAAGAAAGAGCATGAACAGCAGGTAGAAGGGTTAGAAACGGCTCCAAGTGATTTTGGAGCATACTGCCTGAGCAAATTAAAGAAAACCATCAGCAACGCAGATATTACCGTGGGCTTTGCTCTTAAGACTCATTCGCGTGTTCAAGTATACACTCACCTATGAAAATACTTATATTTAGTTTAGATGAGTTTTGTTCAACTACTATTACGGCATCTATTCTATAATTTATACCAAGTTGTTTACTGATATATCTACCTGATGTTGCCTCCAGGATCTTTCCTATTCGGTCTCAGCTGGCAATAAATTCATATCCGCTTCTAAATTTTGATCTACCTAGTTATCTGGATATTTTTTTTAATTTATAAGTTTGATGGGAGGTCGACCACGTTTTTCATAAAGAGTGGGAGGTTTACTAATCTTTCCGGGAGCCTGAATTTCTTCATATTTACTTTACCAGAATGCTTCTGTTTGATATGAGTGAAAAGAGCTGCATAACTAAGATAGGTCTTCCCGCAGGGACACTTGTAATCTCTTCGCTTAATAATGCTTGTGAAATTTTCTTAAAACGTAATTTACTGATTCATGGAGGTGCGCAAAACAATAATTTATAAAATATGAAAGCTAGTGAATTCTCAGCTATTGATTATATACATTTAAAATGGTTTACTAATTTCTGTTCGCTAATTACTAGAATTATCAGAACAACTGCTACCAGATATTTCTGAGTCTTCTATTAAGTATTACATTAATGATTATATATTTCAAAGGTATTTCTAAAATGAGTTATTTGCTTCGGTATTTACCAAATGGTATTATAAAGAATCATTGAATCAATATTATTAGTTCCCCCACTCCTAAGGATATATATTGTACTTGCGGCATTCTTTAACTCTTTAAGAGAGTATTCTTAAATAATAGTAATTGTATTTATACAAAGCCCATCTCTTAAAAATTATCCATTTTAATCAACGACTTACAATCGTTCCATAGATTCTTATCATTAATCCATTATAAGAAAAACTCTCCGAAGCAATCAATTGTTTTAAGTTAACGTATACATAGGCTTGCTAATCTCAATTATTGGCAACACCCAATTCTCTAATGAAGATAATACTTGAGGAACATATTTGATTGATCATAGACTTTATATTTACTAAAATATGTTACTAAATCACGTGAATTTAAATGATAAAGAAAGATTAGCGCTTGCGGAGTTATTAAAGATGCAATTAGTATTTATTATTTGTATGATATAAATCATCTTCTTGAGCTTTAAATAAGGATATTAATTTTAATGATTTTCCTATAAATTCATTATTGAATATATTTTCATTTGCATTGTTCTTGATTTAAAACTTTAAAGATTATATTTGGCAATATGAAAAGCATAAGAACTATCTTAATTTTATTATCGTTAATGTCTTGTTAAATTAAGAATCAAACACTAACCATTGTTTTTATATTAATAATAACAGACATATATTGAATATTGGTCCATGCACAGCCATTCCTATTCCAAAAACAAAAACTCCATTTCTCCCTCACGTTGCTGTTAATTCAAGTAAAACTATAGTGAAAGTTGCAATTCTATCTATGATCTCAAAGAGTCCGCATCGACTTGGAAACCCACCGAACAATCCAAAAAATATGATAATCTTTATCAACTGAAGCTTTAATCAAATATACTCGAACTACAGAAGACCATCGATCAACAAAAGTACCAAATCGATACTCTTACGATGGAAACTTAAAACTACATGAGTATATGTGAGCAACAGAAACAACAACTGGACAGCACCAACGTAGAAATGCTGCGTCAGTAGTATGAAGAGCAAATCAATGAATTGGTTGAAGAGAAAGACAAAATCACCAACATCATCTATGCGCTAACGGAGGACTACAGGCAGGTGGAAATTGAACAATAGATGGAGCTTAACTCGCTCAAAACTAAAAATATCGAATTGGCGAAACTGATAGAACAAGCCATGAACGAAAAAGAACATATTCTTGGAGAAATAGCAGCTGCAGATTAAGAACATTTGGCCAATGAGCAAGTTATCCTAGAGCAGGAAGAGAGAATTGACGATCTAAGAAACATAGAGCGGAAGTTGATGATGGCTTTGAAAGAACTAAAGGCAATGGAGCGAGAAAGCGGATGAGAACAAATGATGTGTAATAATTATGAGTATAAGTATAAGTTTAACCATTAACAAAGAAGTAGATCACTTGAGAAAGTAGCTTTGGTAAACAAATGCTTCTGCGATGATGGTGGCTAGATCCTACTCTGACCAATCCTTGGTGGGCATGTTCTGTTGGAAGATCATCATCTCCTAGAAACGCATTTTCTTAAATTTTTTACTGAATTTAAGCATTATTGCAGCCAGAATATACAGACAGAATGCGAAGTAGTTATTTTCAATGGCCAGGTATGTATCGAACAGCCTTAGACATGTCTTCATTGAAAATTGCCGCAGGAGCAAACAAGTTACCCACTTGAAATACATGTGATAAAAATCGATGTTCTAGGCCTAGAAGTGGGCTAATAACTAACTGTCCACCCGCTTTATTACCTCCTCAATTCTCACAAATGACTTTGCGATACCCGGCCAAGAACTGGTATAATTATCCAACACTCCATCGAGAATCTTACTGAGGCAGTAATATGAGTCACCCTCAATGTTGCTGAGTTGTTATTCAGTGAGTTTGTGTAGCTATGGAGTGACGTCGAGGGTGTTAAGGTTCAGTTGAACGTATTCTGATAGAAAAACAACAATAAAGGGGGTAGCCACGTCGTTGATGCCTTGAACATAGCCACTAGCGGGATGGCGCATATGCCAAACATAAAGCAGTCTGCATCAAAGTTGTTTTACCTGTGCATCATTTTTTGGATCTTCTACTCCCGAAAGAGAGTACTTTCTGGTAGGGTGCGCATCACGTCGTCATTGATTAGCTTGAAAATCTTTTTCTATTGAGAATCCAGCTCTAAACTCGGATTTTATATATAGGTGTCCACCATCACAAAATATTCCTTGCGCTTACGCTGTAAAGTTTGCTGCTGGTTGTCTTGGTTTGTTGGCATATACTTAAGCAGCAGTTTCCATGCTTCGCATCGACTGACTAACTTCAAACAGGACTACTGTGAGGTACGCCATTCCATGCTAATTGTTTCAGCTTTTCCAGGTCGACCACCCCCATCTTGAGGACCTGGTTATAGCTTTCTATTCGCTGTTTGGAGCAGTTATACTCCAGATTACTATTGTGTTCACATTTTTTGACTTCCTCCTGCCTGTTAAACACGTTTGTGACGTTAAGCTTTTCCTGTAGTTCGCCTGTATTCTCTTTTCTACGTAGAATGACGACTACTTTTTGAATAATCGGAAGATGGACATTTAATGATTATACACTGTGCTTAATGATATATTGAATGGATAAGAAGTTTATTTTTTAATATTTGGCTAATCATGGTCAATCCCTTTGATTAATGATGGCAATACTACTTTGGTGAAGTAGTATGAACATATTAAACTTTTTAATAAACCTCGGAATATATCTTTGCCATCATTCGATATTACTCATTATCGATTTAGCAAAAAGCAAATGGTAAGCAAAAATAAATATCCTTCCATGTTTATCCTTTTCTTAGCTTTTCTATTAAAAAAATCGATATGATACAACTTATAACCGAAGACGGCAAATTAATTTTCTTCTATGAATGGATGAATGGGTAGTAATAAACCTTGTCTGATAAATCAGGCTCTGAGTAGTTTTCCTACGTTGCTAGCCAAGTTAAGATTAGATCGGAGCAATCCTCCCTTGCTTGACTGCTTCATCTTTGCATCCCCTAATTTTGGCACGAACTTGTGGGTAATATCGCCAAAGATGCTTCGTTGCTGCTCTCTGTGAGGTGGTCTTGGTCGTGATGAGGTCAACAGCAAACTGCTGTTTTCTTTGTTGTTCCTTTATTCTTCGATAGTCAGTTAGATTTCCATATTTGAATTATATTAACTTCCATCGAAGTTAGCCGCTTATATGCAACTTATTTTATCATATAAAGAGTAGTATCACTTGGAGGCGAGCAGCCTATCTATGCTCAGTACAATGGACTTTGTCGTGTATCGTTGGAGATACAGATCAGATAGCTCCTCATACACGGAGCAATAATGGAGTGAGTTAATCCAACTCTACTCGCTGTCTCTCCAGAATCCTTCAAGTCTCTCTCTTATTTCGAGCAGCTTTTTCTTATCCTATTATTAAACCTCGTAGCCGAGCTTGCTCAATTGATCAGCAAGGATTTCTTATTCTTTATGGTGATCTCTGGACAGAGTAAATCTGGGTCTAAAAAATTTGCCAATAATATAGAGAGCGATCCATTTGAAATGATGAAGTTGCTGGGGTATTTGTTGAAAAAAGTGAGTGGGATAAGGTAGCGGTCCGAGCAAATAGGCCATTCTGTAATAGTTGTAGGAGTTATCATAGGCCTTCAAAATGTTGTCCTCCCAAAGTTTGGCTTTAGCTGGATTGTACGTTATGTAGATCTCCAGAGCATCACATGATGAATCGGCTGGGCAGGATAATAGCAACTGTATGACTTTGCTGTGAAGTTCAGTTATCATTCCGTTTATATTTTGGTTGAGGGAGTATTCTTATTCGTTTGATTTGGG
>Ga0302186_10001022_pt1 | contig 24038 bp, 8 predicted proteins | sample II_Bog_E1_2_FD_198782 | JGI IMG/M metagenome (GOLD analysis project Ga0302186, IMG submission 198782) | Peat permafrost microbial communities from Stordalen Mire near Abisko, Sweden - II_Bog_E1_1 | ecosystem: Environmental > Terrestrial > Soil > Wetlands > Peat | place: Sweden: Abisko, Stordalen...
TAATACATATAGATTATAATACAATACAGATGATGAAAGTTGAAAAATCGTTGCTGGAAATTAATTTTCCTGATTTTGTTACTCGTTTTAAGGATTTGTGTCTGGATTAGTTGCTTCCCATCATTGATTAGACCATTGATACAATTAGGCAGGCTGATAATTCAACTCTCATTGGGCTTCTTATTATTCTGTTTGTGCAGTTGCTTTGCTTGGCCATTCTGTAACATCGATCAGACAAACGGGAAACCGTCGTACCTTAAAGACAATTGGGCAAAGAGATAAAGGATCTTAAAAAATAATTCAAAAGCATCCAAAATATATTGATAAATAACTATCATTTGGGAATTTAGTTTTCCATTATGTAGCAACTGTACAGAAGTTGTACGTTGGTATTATCGTCAATTTCGACCATTCCGCAGAAGAATGGAGCGATCAACTAGAGATAGATATTATCCTGCTTTAAGTACCGCACGCCTTTTATGTATTATTTCCAATTCAACTCAACCGTAAAGTTGGTGTAAACTTGCGGGCAAATCTCGACTTATATCTATTTTTTGAACTGAGGGCAGGATATCACTTTTCCTTTGCCATTTTCCCCCTTGAAGACAGACGAGAAAGGTTTATTCATGACTTTTTAACGAAACTATTTCAATAAATCAATCTCTTCTGCCTACTCATATAGCTTATCTCCAAATATATAGAATTTCTTGCTTTCTGATGTTGATATCAACACAAAATATGTGTTCTTATTCTATAATAAATAACTATAAGGAGGCTCCACAGTGAAGAAAAATTCATTCGCATGAGCCAAGAACCGACTTCGTAGCAGACAGTCCTCGAAGATAAAAGAAGTGAACATTAAATTATCGGCCAATGCGTTGCTTTTAAAAAGAGGCAGTCCTTATTCCTAGAGATAAGATGTTAGTTCACTTTTACCTTTAAACTGTTGTGCTTGTCGACTGGTAAGCTGAGCTTCCATTTTCTTTAAAAAACTTGGCTCAATATTGAAGTTCTTTATTTTGGCAGGATGGAATTACGGTTTGTTGGTGGCTGGACAAACGAAAAGCCCAAAAGTATTTAGAACAGATGTGTATTTTTATACTTGTTTGCACACTATTCCTTTTCTTTGGAAGCAAAGCGCGTTTTCATTGAGGAACGCCATTTTCACAGGATTTTTAATTTATCCAGCGTAGTTCTTCAGCGATTGGCAGCTATTTTTATGACTTTCGCTCATGAGATTGGCATGCCTGAGATAGATAATCTTTTCGCAGGGATCATTTACAAAGATATACTTGATAAAGGTACTAATCAGCTGTGGTTCCATACTCATCATTTTTTCCTGTGCAACTTCAATATGAAGTATGTACAAAAGTCTTCTATTGAGAGTAATTTGAGGAAAATAAATGCAAAAACAGGCAATTTAATTGTTATAAACACAGTTTGTCAAGTTGATATGACGGTTTGTAAAGAAACTAGCGGTCAGATAAGCAAGCAAAGCATCATACTTGTTAGAACTCAAGATCTTTATTTGTTTTAGCAATTCTTACTCAACAATTGACTTCGATTGAAATATGCATTTTTGGAGAGTGGCAGCTTGCTATTTTGTGATCGAAATTTATTATGACTGCACAGCATTGGTTGAGACTGCCATGTTGGAAGAGATCTGAGGATTAGGAATACTAATTTTGCTTTTCGTTAAATCTCCCGGTTGGTTGGCAATCATTGCTTATTTTCGTTCAGTTTTCGTTGTATCCTCAACAGGATTTTATCTATGGGCAGCGATAATATTTGGCTGGACACTATTATTTTCAACAAAAGAGCTTTGCTTGAATGGACTGCTAATTTTGTTTGGACTATTTGATTAGGAGTCGTCTTCTTTGTATAACTTGTTTGGTGACAGAGGTTTAGGCTACCGTATTTAAATTATTTGAGCTTTTTTGAACTCAACCTTCGATTACCCTTGAAGTATAGGATCATTATTAGTTTTTACTGTTAGATTGCTTGGTTGGATTGAATTGCTCTTATGAATTGACTACTTGTAAGAATCAAAATCTTCAGGATATCTTTAAAATTAATTAGAATTTTTCAACGCAACATCTGCTCCACTTTTACTACCTAAAAGAGAAGACGAAATCTTTTTCGGTTGGCTTTCTAGATTTACTGTCACTTTTTATATTTATCTTGCTCGACTATTTGATATGGAGTTGTTCGAGTTGAGTAGCCTTTCTTCAGGTCGCGGTGAAAAACTGTTATTACTGTTGAGAAGAGCTTGATTTTGACTACCTTGATGAATTTGACTTTTAAAATTACTGCTTTGAGAGGCAGGCATCATTTGATTTGAACTATTTATGCTTGAATTGCTAACATTTTGATTGACGAGAACCTTATTAGACTGATTCATATTATTCGAAGAAGAATGTAAAGAAATAGGGTCGATATTATTTAGTGCAGTATTATTGTTGATACTGACTTTATTTTCAAGATACGTTGGTTATATTTTAGAATTGACTGAGCTGGACGCTATCTTTTCTCTATTCAAATTTGAAGAACCAGACTGTGAAACTTGAACAGTTGAGCTCACGTCCCGAATAGAATTGATATTGATATAGGACTCGTTTAATTTTCTGTCTTTCACTTCAAAAGCACTAATTTAAGCTGTATTTGATGTACGCTGTTGATTTCTGGTAGAAAAGGGAGGTTAATTTACCTCCATAGTAGTGGGATATTCATTTTTGCTCGCACTATTATTAAACGTTACTGTCGGATCAATATTGCTTGTTAAAGAGAGCGAATTTGAATTATTGCTTGGAAATTTAGGAGATGCTACTGAACTTCCTTGTGAACTGGCGAGATTTCTATTATTGGTCTTTCCTTATTTGAAAGGCCCCAATTTTTACACACTATTTGCATATCTTAAATTTTAGTTGTTTGCGATAGGAGAGGATTAGCTGATTGGATTTGTATATTTAGGAAGAAGTGTAACCTAAAGCACGCGATTTAAACTTTGCATTGGTTTCACCTCTCTTTTTGTATTTTTGGGTGAGATAGCTAAGCTTTTAATATCAAACTGGTTTATTATTTAATATTTTTTCACTGATGATTCTTTCCTTTCTGAGGTGGACTGGCTTTGTATCTTGGAGTTCTGGTCTCCATTCTTTATATTTGATTGAGTATAGTCATATTGCTTGATTATATTATATTGTCGTCTCTTATTGTCCTGCTCCCTTCTTCTATCTTCTTCTCTACCTTTCTCCAATTTATTTAATTTTTGTACTTTCCTGGCATTTTATAAATTTTAATAGATGACTTCGTAGTTTGGATAATCGGATTAATCTCTTGGTTTTGTGAGATTGCGATACTCCTTCGGTTCATCAGAACGCTATGACCTTTCAACAGGTTCCGATTCATATGAGTTAAAATATATCTTTTTTGGCATAGATCCTATGATATTTTTAATTGTACTTTATCTGGTTCCTGGCGATGACGATTACTGTTGCTAATAATGTTATAAATCATTATCCATCAGCTTGTAAGGAGAATCCACTTTTCTCGAGAAATGTTTTAGCGGCTGAGGCAAATATTAATTGGGCTGAGTTTTTATATTATAATTTTTGATAATTCTTCCAGAGTTCCTTCTTATCTTTCTTATTTCGGGATCAATGATGTCGACAGTATGGGCCTTGTTCTCTACAACATCTTCGTACTCGTCCTGATAACTGTGAGCATATTGATTATAATTGAGATTGGCTTTCTTTATGGGCCTGCTCAGTTCAGGCAATTTTTGATTTTTAAATATCCTCTTTTGCTATAATTTCTATTTGCTTAAAAGTGAATGGGCTTTGTCTACCCTATACTTGATTTATTGAGGTCTACATTCTCGCGGAATTGACCTCTATAATTCCATTCTTTTGGATTTTTCATTTGATTTATAGAGCCCCTTTTTTTTGCAATTGGGAGAGACGAGAAAGGAAGGGTTTTATGTTTGCATCTTATCTCTCTCTTCGTAATCACTGATGACATCCTTAATGATATTAGACACATAATTTCTTCTCTTATTATCGCTGGTCATTCTGTTTTGAATATTAACTGAAGGGAGAATGAATTTTTGGAGAGTGCTCTTCGATATTTCATCAATATTCTTAGTCTTGAGTCTAATCTCTCGCTATTTTTGAGTATAATTTTACTGCTCGTCATTGCCAATATCCTGTTCAGTTCCATCACTCAGAGGTATATCATTATACTCTTTAGCTTACATTTTCTTAAGAAAAATATCAGCCTTTTCGAGCCTCTTTTGATACTCAGCATCCAAATTGAATAGATCAATAATAGGCCTTCTTTGCATTTGGTCGGTCGGCTATTAATTCCAAAACTTTTTGAGAGGGATAATAAACAAAGGATCCTTGCTATTAGAAAAAGGAATATGATTCCTCAGTGGACTTAACCTTAAGAAATCAGCATCTTAGCTTATTTTCTGCAGAATTTATGTAAAATAAGCAGCTTAAGTTATCTTGAATTGACTTCTCAGTCTAATCAATTTTTATATCACCATCAGATTGTACATCCTTATGCTTTACAGTCTCTCGCAGGCTGTAGATAAGTTTAACTGCTTAGAAATTCGGCTATTAATCAGTTGAGATCGAAGGAGTTTAATGTTTTGCTCTCGTTAATTCATGATGATCTGCATTTCCTGACAGAATGAGTCTCCTTTTTTGATGCGATTAATTTCATCGGCAAAAGAGTACATCTTGAATTTGTATTCTTCTTCCTTGTTTTCATAGTGCTTGTTGCTTAATGATTGAATGAAAAGTTCGCAGTAAATGAGTGGCTGTCCTGATGATAGACAAATTTGTTGGAAGTTTTCCTATAATTTATATAGTTTGGCAGAGTAGGAGGGTGAGTGTTCGCGTTGCTCCTTCCTCATTATTGCTTAATAATGATAATGGTTTATAATGCATATTTAACTAACAAATATTCCTTTTCTCAATTATTGATCATATTATCATGCAATCCATCGTATCAAAGCCTATGTCTCAAAACTGACTCGTTTATTTCGAGAAGGACCATAGCTCGTTAGTTCTCGAGTTATTTTGTTTATATTGATGCTGAGTTCATGACTCTCTGCTGTTTTAGCAGCTAGCCTTTTACAAAGTTGCGTTGCTTTTATTCATTTAACAGATGATTCTTGAGTTGTTTGGTCCTGTTTTACAATTAATCAACAACTGTTTGTTCCTTGTTGATATTTTTCATCTTATCAGCATTAAGGTCCGCCAATTCCTTAATTTCATTTCTTAATTGGTGACACTAAGCCTTGACCTCCGTGATGTTCTCATTCAATTTACATGATTTTTTGTTCAATTCCTGGTAGGACTCATTGCAACTCTCTTTTTAATTTGCAAATTTTTTCCAGTTATAGTCACATCTATTTCTAAGTCGAGTCTATTTAGCAATCTCCTCCTTTAAATAGACTATTTTTTCTTAAAGATTCCTTTTCTCTATTAGCAGATTAGTGTTATACTGAGTAGATTGATGCTTACATCAGATAGATTGGGAACTTGCTAAACCCTCATACTCAATCCTTTCATTGCTATTGATTCTTGCTTTGTTTAAGGGTTGTGAGCGGATGGTGGTCGCTTTTTGTTTGTACTTAATTATTTATTCATTTTGTTAGAATACACCTGCGTTTAAGACGAGTTACTGTGCTTGCAAGCATCTGCAATGATGATTTTTGCTTATTCCTTTGAAGAGACTGGGAATAGTTTCTAAAATCAAGAGTGATTGTACTATCGGAAGGATTTTGTTTTAGTCTTCAAAAGGTTTTAGTTTAAGCCGCGAAGGGAGAGATGATTTTGCGACATTAAATGTAGTAAATAAAATTAAGTGATTTAATATTTAATGCAAATATTCCTTATTTCACAACACACTCCCATTTTATCAAATTTAATCAACTTATTTCCCATTTGCAGTATTATCTTACATATAAACGGATAAATTAATAAGGATGAGTTTCAAAGATCAAGAGAGTTTAAGTGCATATGATTTTTTGCGTAACCCATTGTTGGACTGATCATATTGCGATAATAATCATGATCGTAATCGTAGTTGCTGTGATGATAAATTTATTACACAGGGGGATAGGGGCTCATAATAAAATCATGCAGCTCGTTTTGGAAAAGGACTTCATAGATGGATCCGTCATGCTCGATTTTAGTGGTGTTTAGGGTTAGGGCAACTTAGTGATTTGTATTCATTTCATTATTCACTTTATTAGGACATTCTTCTTTTTACTAACCAGAACTTGTAGTTGGAAAAATGGAGTTGGCTTGCCATTCTGTGGCTTTTTTCATCAAGGCCAACCCCTGCTCAGGACTTTAGGTTAGGTGGAACGTTGGAAACGAATAAATCTGTTGGCAGGCTAGATGCTGAATGGGTGAAACAGAAGTTGCAATACCCAGTGGCAAATATTAAATATTGTGAGTGTTTTGACGTCCACGATAGAATGGATTAGCGACAGAACTACACGTATCTGAATTTCTTAACTTTCTTTTTGAAGTTTGCATTATTGCTTTTCGATTATTTATCAAAGACAGGAGTGAGTACCAATATGAAAATAAACACTAATTTTAATTACCACATTAACCTCCCTATTATAATATCCCATGGCCGAACCGAACGAAATTGAGGGCGAATAAATTGAAGAACCGCAGGTTATTTAGCAAAAACCACAACTAGAGTCCGATCATATCCCCCTCAAAGATGAGTTCTCTTCAGATTTATCGGAAATTGACTTGGCCGAATACGCTTAAAAACAGGAATAGGCCCCAAATTCGCAACGAGTAGTTGAGTTGAAACCCAAAAAGAAAAAAATTATTAAAAACTACAGATGGAAGAGCAAATGGGTAATTGAATAACTATACAGATTAAAATTCCAAACATCGTGAGTGCATCTGCTCCTTTACTGCAAAAAAAGTGGGTTAAAGTCAAATACGTACCAACTGAGGAGGAGTTAATGTCAGCTAGAGTGGATTAAGTCGTCTAAAAAGAAAGGGGAGCTTTGGAGATGGCTCATGCTATAATTCAGGGACAAATGAACAATGATCAATGACTTGATTGAGTACATTTCTATAAACAGGGTTTGCAATGATATAACGGGATATTGAATCACAATTAAGTGGGGGAAGGCTCTGTTTTATTTTCAGGCTGTTGGGTGGGTACTACTTCCGGGACAATTTCCGTAAGTTCAGCAATTTCCTCCTTTTCCTATTTTTCTTCTTTGACTTTCTTGACTTTGTATTTTTTTTCACTTTTCTTCTTCTTCTCATCAGTATTTTAAGCTTTTTATTATTTCTTGATTTATTTCTTGCCTTATTTCTTGTCGTTCTTATTCTCAATCTTTTTTTAGCTTATTTATGGAGCTGCTGAGATTTGAAGGACATTACTTAACCGAATCGGTACAACCTAAGAATGTTTTCCCGAGATTGGAACCACAGTGACTATAAGAAATTGATATTTCTCATTACTTTATTTTATTTCCTTTATTTGGGCTAAAGTTTGAACTGACAAGTCGTCGAAATTTACGATCACATATTGTTTGGATTGAAGAGATTAGGCCTCAAATTGGATATGCTCCTACAGCAGTTATTTCAGCCAATGTAAAGCAGGAGTTTAATAAATCTTTGAAGATATCGCAAATTAAAGATTTTCCTCTGATTTTTTTTTCCCTTTTTTTGGTTCTTTGAATTTCAAATTTTTACGAATGACAACCACTCCTCTCTTTTAAAGCTACCAGCATATGTAGTCGGCCAAGAGTATGGTTCGATCAATATCAGCCCAGCCATAATTCTTGTCGCCCTCTCTCAAATAAATGTTTGAGAAGGCATGATTCCTAATTTGTTCCACCTGTTCAATTCTTCCTTAAATTTTTTCCATTCCGCCCCTCCAGATTTGAGCGTGAATGGGTTCGTTTGCGAAGAGATAAATAGCGGGAATGATGGATATGACAATTCCAATAGTAAGAATGATTAATTTGAAGAAGAAGGTGATGAGTTTGTCTATGACAGCCATCGGATCTAATAAAAATAAAGATAAAATTTAAAATAATTGATCTCATTAAAAATGATAAACTAATCTTTTGAGTTTTATGGATGGGTAGTGTCCTTCTATTTGAGATATTTGTTTGTAATATGCAAATATGAATGAAAGTGCATTCCACAAGTGTCATTACGTATTTAATGCTCTCACTAATAAATTAAAAGACAAATACAATTAAGAAAGTAAATATTCAAAATCCGAGCATCATGTTGATAGACATTAGCTATAGCTTCTGCTAATGTTTCAGCTGGCTTATAACATTCTTATATTTCTGCTTTATTTGTTTCTGCTGACGAAAATACAGTTGCTCTTTGTCTAGCCGATGCTCATTGAGTCGACTCATTAAAGTTGAGTATCTTTTTGATTGCTGAATACGTAACTGTTATTCTTCCAGCCTCGTCCATTCCAGTAGCCTCGATTGCCTTTTGCTGCTTTCTACTTTCATCTGAGTTATGATTGCCTTACTATTTGCTTCTTTTTTTTATTGATAAAGGATAGCTCAACCAAATTGCGCTCTTTCAAATAGTATTGCTTCTTTCTCTATAAGTCAATCATCTAAATGTTTTTATTTGGGAGAGAACACCATCTTCTCATAATGACTTAGCGTGATCTTTGGCGTTATTATTGCTTCTATTTTTAAAAGAAAATGCGAATTTTAAGAACTCTTTCGTTGAGCTTTTAAAAATAATCATTCCAAGATTTTTTGAAATGATTCAATTGAGTCTGATATGCAATTTTGATGCTTTCTTTTTCGTATTTCTGCATATTGATGAGTTCATGTAATTAATTTTTATTGATTTTTCTTTGTATTTTATTGACTGTATGATCAATAGATTGTGCCTTATCATATTGTTCGGATCCCATATATCTTAATTTCTCCATTTCAAGGGTTAATCTTGTTTAATTCATAAGTACAATTATTATTGAAGAGAACGGGCTTTCTTACGCGATCTCTTTTTTTAACTTATGTGATTCGACGCTAATTGCATATGAGGATTTGTTCTTCGAAATTGAAGCGGAGTTCCATGATTTTTTTTGGCGGTTGTAGGGTGACCTGTCTCTTTTTCAGACTCTGTTAATTTGTCTTCCGATTATTGTAATTGATGACTTTCGCTGTTTTGGTCAGACATATTTATTTGGTTTATTAGACTCAATAAATTATATTGATGGATAAGTGGAATGCAGCCAAGATAATCACATTAATAAAAAATTGTGTTCGGTAGTAAGTTGTGTTAATTATAATTTTGAGTTGATTTATTGCCCAATCAGTATCGTGATTAATCATTTATGCCGCAGAAGAACGTATATTTAAATATTGAATATTTTATCAAAAGTCTAGTTTGGCTATCCTGTATTTAACATTAATCTCTTCTTCTGATATTTTTTTGCAATTTTCTTTTTTGATTCTAATAGATTTAATTAGATAGTATTATAAAAGAAATATACTAGTTATATTAATAACTCTTGTATTTTATATTTTATAATTAATATATACTTATGGAGAAAGAATCTTATTCAATTTTCATTGATAACTCTGGATCGGTCAGTGGATCTCGTAGTTATTGGACCACCATATCAACAATTATCAAGAAACATGGTGCTAATATTTGTAACTATTATCTTTGGAACTCAACTTGTGAATAAGTTACAAGGAATATTTTAGATAAAGACATTAAAAATCAGGATGGAAGAGGGGGAACCTCCCCATAGAAAGTTGCAAAAACAATAGTTAATAAAAAATTAGATTTTGTTATCTTGGTGACAGATGGGGAAGTTTCTGATCAAAGTGTTAAAATTTGCGATGAGCATTTTGAAAAAGCATTGAACAATCAAGCATTCAAAATTAAAAAGTCAATTTGCTATATTGTAAGCAGTGGTGACAGGGAAATTAATATGTCCGTGACATGCCCTTTTTCAAGATACTGTGAAAGTTAAATTTTGACTAAAAGATATAATGAAGATTATCTAGCCATCGTTGCTACGTATAAAGCTGAAGATTATAAACTTCTTGATTCTTTAGATAAGATTACTCTTGTTAATTTCTAGGAAAAATACGATGTAATAGAGGGATTGATTATCTCTCTTAATATGGGAAAAGGAGGTAATATTCCCCTCAAGAATCAATTAGTAAATGCCAAGGCAAGATTGGTTAAGGAACTCTCACAGAAAATGTCAAAAAATTATGATTACAGTTCAGAAATAAGATATCATTTGGAAAACAAAAATTTCCAAGCTGCCATTGAAATTGCAAAGTTTATGGCAATAAAATATTTTTCGGAGGATACTCTAGAATTTGAGAATAAAATGAATCACTTAATTAGTCTATGCGGTGATCTCAGAGGAAAGTATAATTTAGGAGAAATTAAATCTAATAAAATTGTAAACGCCCCAAAGGTTTAGGAGAAGCATATTGATCAGTAAATCGAAGTTGAGGATCTATCAAAGCATCCCATTGAGTGTCCAATTGTAATGGATGAAGATGTGCCTCAAATTTTAGTTGATGAGTGCGATCCTCTTCTGTATGGAGTTGAAAAAAATATTGTCGATGATATAGCCGTATGCCCCTTGAGAATTCTCAACTATCCTGAGATAAAGGCTAAATTTAAAGCTCGTCTTTCTACTTTTATTGGAGTTAAGTTGACAGGAAAATTAAAAGAAAATCCTTACACGAGAAATCCTTTGATAGGTGGAATTCCTTTGGGAACACATAAATCTCACGTTGAAGTTGGAAATTATACTATTGCCAAATTAGTGTCAGGTGGCAGGATTCTTGGTAACCTAAATATGTATTATGCTGTCATTTGGTGCCTTATCAATGAAGGATAAATCGAATATTTGAATCCCATTAGGGAAAATGCTACAGAGCATTTAATCTACAGATTAAGAAATTCTGCATCCATGGCAAGCATGTGCGGTCTTGCTCAGTTTGTTAACACTAGAATCAGCACAGATGTTGCTTTGTGGTATTGCGTGAACAGTGCCTACCTCAATTTACCAGGAAATAGAGATACATTCAGATTCCATTTCTTTAATATTATACCCATGATCAAGATGGTTAAGGTACTGGGATATCCTATTGACTAAGGGCTGAAAGGCCATCTGTTTCGAACTCAGGCTCTCTTAAAGTTACTCACCAAATTCAAGAAATTGTCCACAAACGAAAAGAAATCTTTCAAGCTTTTAGTCAAGGGATTATATCAAAAAGGAGAGTTTATTAATACAGAGAATATTTCAGAGGAATTTAAGTCAAAGGAAGTTTGCCCAGAGTTTGTTCTCACTGATGGAGAAGCAACTGAAGACCAAATTATTAGAATCAGAGATAAATTGCCCAAATATTGTCGTAAGTTAAGCAATTAGGAAATAGTTTATATATCTAACCTTTTAGATGCTTCAAAATCAGCCTCTGATATCGCTTTAGACTACAATATCAAAGATCTACATTTGCCTCAATATTAAATAAATTGGTGTTATAGAACTAAGATTGAGAAGTAGATACATACTAAGTTTCATCCCAAGACTCTAAGACCTTTCTACAATGTTTAGAAATAAGCTTGGGAGGACTGTGCAAAAAAGACATTCGAAGTGAAAAATATTAAGCTTCTTTTCAAAGGATGCAAATATATCTAGAGCTATGTGTTAAAATATGAAAAACTTCCTGAAGTCGATGAATTAATGCTTTTTTACCATAATAGATATGTGGAGTCAGGCAAGATGAAGACTCTTCCATATTTGGTCAAGTTTTGGGCTGAAGGACTTTCTAAAAAATTCAATGAAGTAGCTCATAGATACGAAATATTTGAGATCGTTGCAATCTTGAATAGAACTCGCCGCATCGGGGATAGAAAAGAAGTTGAGAAAGAAGAAAAAGAGAGAATTAGCTGACCTGAAATATTGGAATGATTAATTGAGATAATATATAAAGATAATTGAGATTAAGCTCATATATGATATATGAGCAAATACGGCATTATTTTATAAAGCCTGTTTAAAAAATGAAAAGTCCATACATTTAAATTTTTTCAAGCAATATATATTAATTGTTTACCGTTATTCTAACATTTTTTATACATTTATGATTTTACAACTATCCATTATCTGATAAAAGGTCAATAGTTTGCTTAATGTGATTATCTATGCTGTTAATACTATTTTAATTGTTTTAAATTATATGTTTTGTCTTAAAGTAATAAATCAGAATATTATATTAAATTAGCAGAAAAAGAACTCATATGAATCTTTATTATTCATGGTATTTAGTATTTTATCGAAATTATTAAAATTATTCCAATGCTCGAACTTCTTTATTTCAACTTCTTGGTGATTTAATCAAAAATCAAAAAAGATGCACTTATCAATAATTCTCAGAGTGGATACACTTTGAACAGACTCTAAATAGATACTTTTTGTATTCCTAAAAAATTGAAGTTAAAAATTATTTGAAACATGAGGGGGATTCGTGACATATAGCACTTTGAATAATTTAATTCTGCCAAATGCGCTTGGATTAAGTTCTAAATGAATACAGTTTTCTCGAAACGTTAAAATGTAAAAAGAAAAGAAAGTTACATATTGCAAAATATAAACTACTGAAACCACTTTTAACAATATTTTGTTTGCGTGAGCTATATTTTGTTCACAAATAACACATCAATGGACAGTTTGATATTAAAGGAAACTCAATTACCACTCATATTCTTTATTATCGATTTAAATTTCATATAATTTCATAATCCAATAATTTATCAATGTTCCACTTTGACAACTCCTTCCAATAGCAATGCATGACTGATTGCTATAATAATTTCAACAACAATTTCGCTTCTTCATACTATTATGGTCCAACGAATTACGTATGGAACTATGATTATTCTAACTTTCAACCCACCTCTTATTTCCCAAATAACAGTTTATGCAGCTAAGTCAAAGATTATGATCCTTTTGGGAAAGAAGACATTAAAGGAGCAGTTCAAACCACCAGAGGTACCCTCAGTGATGAAGACATTGCGCCTTAGCAGGAAGAGATGGTAAAAGATGAGTAGATTGAGCCAGAAATAAAGGAAACTTAGGATGATAACAGCCACAAGGGTAAACAAAAATTTGGTCGCAACATTGCTTCTAACATATTTCACAACATTATTAAAAAATCATCAACATAAAAAGAATTTTCTGACCTTGCCAAATCTATTATTTTAATCAATAAATTATCAATAACCTATAATGAATTCATGGAGAAACTAACTGATAAAAGTAAAAAAATAAAGGGGTATGTGAACTTAAAGACAATAAGGAGTATATTGACCGGCAAGAGCTCTAAATCCAATTAAGTTGACTCCTAATTCAGCAAAATTCTGAGGATTTTAAGCAAAATTTATATCAACAAGTATCACTTGCCTCATATTTTTCATTCCAGCAAAATTAAAAGAAAATCACGTGGCCTTCATGTCAAAAGAATGCGCAAATTGCTAAAATTGATCATGTGATTCCATTCATCATTATTATTAAATCATTTTTTTACTTTCACTTTGGTGATTGACATTCAAATTTAGATAGTTGAGCTTTCGTTTGAAACAGTTTTTTTTGCAATTTTTGGCATTATTTTGATTGTTAAATATAAAAAGGCCCCTTCCACATCCGAAATAAAAAACCATGTGTTTCATAGAATATGCAATAAAATTTATCCAAGATGATTTTCGGACACAATTGGAAAGGGGAAAGATAGTGAATTGAGTTTCCTTAAGGGAAATATCAATGAAAAAACATGGATTAACTAATTCAACTAATTATTAATTTTAATGCATTTTTCATTAATATTAAAATAGAATTGATATATTTAGCCCTAGTCCTTGAATAATTTCATGAAATGAATTGACTAATGATCCAAAAAGTGATTCCTCCAAGGGTTTACATCATAATTTCAATAAATTGTTCCTAAAATAATGATTAACAAACTGTGAATGAGATTATGAATGTATAGGAATTTCATTAAATTAGTTTATATTTAAATCATAGAATGTTTCGATTCTCTGGCCAGTACTGCCCCTAAATATGCAATATAAGTCTTTTTCAGCAATCTCCCTACTAGTTATGCTACCTCCCCATTTCTCATATCTATTTAATTGGTAATTCCTCCCTTTAGGCTCCTGTTAATTATGAATCTCCCCAATTTTAACGAAGATAACTTTAAATAGATCATTCTCTTCCTCAAGAAGCAAAACTGATCCCCAATTCTTAGCGGAGTTAAGAATAGGATGAGTCTAAGCAAGTAATTGATAAATAAGTTTCCAATAACTATGAAGTAGTTTCATAGGTAAATGAATAGTCAAAGCAAAAATTCGGGAGGAATATTTGCTCGAACATCTTCCACTTGATGGTAAAGTTCGTTAAGAAAGAAAAAAAGATGAAGTGCCTGGTTTTGAAAATAATATAATCCAATAATATGAAAATAAAAGCGAATTAATTTTATCAGATGATCAAAAATAGATCATATAAACTTAAGGCATATGTCAGTTTGCTCAAAATCAAGGAATTTTGGAAAGGACCACTCCTCACCGAACCTGAATCGGCTCGGGCTCAAAAATAGGTGGAGTGCACTAAAATCTTTCGAATCATAGGCCGCCACTATCTGAAATACTGTCATTTTCCCTATGTCTTCAGTTCCCTGAAAATCAAGTCTGAGTCTAAGAAGCTTCATATGGAGGCAATCAGAAAAATATTATCTCTGTGATAATATATATGGCTTAGCCATTATTTTCTATAGAATATATCATTTTAATTATTTAAAATTAATAAACAGTATTCAGCTTAACTTTTGATCAGCGAAAACTTTTAAAAATTATAGTCATTTGTTCCATTCTAAAAATCAAGTCATTATTTGATTTTTTTAGATTTGTTGCGAATAAAATTAAAATGTGTTTGATTTCAAATTTTATTAAATCATCTGCAGGGTCTATCCCTGTTTTACTTTGTTTAATAATAATTCAGTGGGTTTAGTTCAGTTATCAAATTGTAAATTGTTTAATTGAAGACAGTTACCGGAAATAATAAAGATGTTAACAGCCGATAAAGATGAATTATTTAATCAAAGACGGAGAGAGCGAATGATGACGCTTAATTGGCACTAGTTTTGAAATCAATCTGCCATCTTTTTTTTATTTTCAATTACAATTTCGATAAATGATTTAAATTAATAATCATCAATTAATTTAACTAAACTATAACAGCGCTCAATATATTAAATTATAGTTTAGTTCCCTTTCCAGTTTACACTCGTTTTATATGAGGAATGATCAAATTTGAAATCAAATAATGTCAAGGATAAAAATTAAGGTGAGCCGTCCATTATTATGTTTCAAGGAAGTTTAGCAACGAATATGTCATCTGAACGATTATTTTTTGGCTTATTCTAAAAGAATGGTCATAAAATAAATTTTAGAGAATACATTTCATCATATATTAAAATATTTGACCTAAGGTAGCATTACTATCAAGAAATAAACATCTACAGCATCAAAAGATTCATCATTAATCGAGTAATTAAACTTTTAATTCATAGGTGTAGCTCCTCAAAATCCTTTCGACTTACTTCTCCTATTCTGTCTTTTATTTACTTGATTTGAATACATTCTCCCTCGTTTTAGTGAATCCAATTTGCTAGTCGTTTCGGTATCAAAGCCATTCCATGTTATTCTAACTGTTTTTTGTATAGTCGCTGCTTATCTATACTGGCAAGTTATTAACTGTATCCTTTCTAGTTTTTGACTTTTGAGACAATAAAAAACTCCAGGTAAAAGAAAATGTCTTAACTTTTGAATAGCGAATAGTATACTGTTGATTAATGACTATTTCCAATTATTTTGAATATTTGCTTCGTACTCTTATGACTGCCCATGTCGACCATACTCACCCGACTGTGATGTTCATTAGATATGGTATCCTTTAATAGTAAACTTGGCCTTGCAAAAGATAAACCTGCTAATTCACCGCCGTCAATACTTGTTTTTTTACCTTTTATTTTATCCTCTACTCTTTTATGAGGCGTCTATTTGGTTAATTTTTAATTAAATCTTAAATTGGAAGAAACTCGATGCATGTGCAGATGCGAGGGAGAAGTCTTTTTAAAAGAAAGATTAGTTTGAAGCATTGCAGATTGATTTGAATGCTTGTATAATTAGGATTACTCTTATCGCTGAAAAACTGAATAGTGTTAAAGATACCATATATTTCCTTGGCAATTTCGTCAGAGTTGATATCTATCGAAGATAGTCTTTCGATATAATAAACACTGGCTGATTTCTGTGGTTTCAGTAGAAAGACTCCTCTATCAATGAAAAATTCTTAAACAATATTTTTCTTATCTATTCCTAAAAAGTACTAATCCATCAGATAAATAGTTTGATAGCGATGGTTTCTACTCATCAGATCTCGGCTAGAATGAGGAAATGGCTTATGAAACCCGTATTAGGAGCCTATATCTTTGTTCTGTTTCCCTGAGGAGATGGAGCCGATGATGAGACCTTGACTTATTGAAAGATTAGATATTTCGTATAAATTACATTGCAAAAGACTTCTTATTTGAGAGTCCCTTCTGATAATGAGCAAAAATAGCTTTTATCGAATTGTTATCTTTTTCACTAGAAATAAATTTTTCCTGGCTTTTAGCCTTAAATAAGCTAGAAATAAAAATCTGTGCAATACTCTTTTGTTTTTTTCAGGGCGTTCCCTTTATTTTCGAGCCTTTTCTTAGGTGTAAATTTTTATGTTGTTATCAATGAGCCAACTTATATCCTCTTTCACTTTTGTCAATGGCCCCTAATTATGGAAAGATTTCACTGCCTTAAAGACTATTTCAGAGTATTGAATGTTAAAATTTAATGCCTTTATCTTTTCTTGTTTTCCAAGTTCCAAACTTTATACATAGACTATAATTATCTTTTAATTGGGAATGGAAAGGCAACTAATAAGCACCCTATCCAAAGGATGGTAATTGCATACTATTTTTATATTGGCAATAGTTTTTAAATATTGATTTCGGCAAATAAACCTTTTGGCACTTGCTTGAATTTTAATAACTGATTGTTTTTTTATTGTTAACGACATAACAGGGATAAATTTTTTAAGATAAATACTTAACACATTGTTCTTGAGAAATTATTATAATTTTTCAATGACTTCGGATGAAAATGGAGTCCATCCCTCAATACCGAACTTATTGCCATTCATAAAATTAGATTTTTAATGCTAGTTTATTGGTAATTTCGCCTGATTTTTGGGAGTTGACTTTCTTTTGCTATCCCTCGATCTGCGAGAAGACTCCTTTCTTAAACCTCTATTATTTGAATTTCTGTTGTTGTTTTTTTCCTCCTTTTCCACCGTTCTATCGATGACTTATCTTTAGATATTGGTTTTAATCATTATAGCTGTTTTGAACTTTTCATCACTTCTTATCGAGTTGCAATACATGTTGATTTACCGAGCCTCGAGCGTATCTTGCCTTTTAAGAACAAATAAAAATTTCATACTTAAATGCTGTTCAAGAAGCATCTCGGTCTCATAAAATTTATCGAGATAAACTATCTTATAAAGAAGGCACTTTCTAAGTTCAGCCTTTAACTTCATTTTTAATCTAAATTTTGCTAAAGACTGATCAAGAAGAAATCTCTTTTTTGGTATTTATATGTATTCAGGCAGGAGATAAAGCTAATTTTTATTAGTAAGGACAACTAACTAAGATAATTATAGAGAGTACGTTCAATAAAGGTTGATTCTGTGGGAATAATACTTCCTAATGTCCCATTAAAAATTCCTTATTGAAGGGGCATACTTTTTTATCATTGGACTTGGCCTTGGGATAAAATGAAGATTTAGAACATAGTTATTTTTTTGTTTGACAGGGCTGTTTTTCTTTTTAACTTTACTATGAGCTTTCTTCGGAAATTACATTCTTTGATGATTATTACATTTATTCATCTGAAGGAGGTGATAGCTTTTAAGTTAAACCGTGAAAAACCTTTTCTTTCTCTGCAAGGGATTCATGTTCAGAATAGTTTGACTCTTCACTCATGCCTTAGTTAACGCCCTCTTTTATTATTTTGGACTAAGAAATCAGCTGGTAACTAATTTTTGGAGAAGAAATTTTGCAAGAAGATTCACTTTTTTATAAGGCCCCATCTGCAAGTGACCTCAAGGCACTCACTTTGGCTATATTATCAGCAACACTTAATCTATGCTTATTTAGTTTTAACGAGATGATGGATCCTAGTGAAACAGCAAATTTTATGAGACTTTCATAGGAATATATCTTTTTGAGACAAAAATAAGGGCTAGTTATAGCGTATACCATCACCTAAAAGTTGTTGTTGCCTTTCTTAACTGAGTTCCAGTGGCGATTATTGTTTTTCCTTCGAATTTATTAATTTTATCCAATTACTTTAATGCAAACCATTATGAGTTGATCATTGAGTTTGACTTTATTGCAAAGGACTATACAGTTGAGATTGTTTTTAATACATTTTTGAACTTCAGTACGGCCAAGGCATCTATCGAGAGTGGATTCTAATATGAATTTTAGGTGCATAAAGCGAATTTAACTTTACCAAAATTGTATGCATTAAAATCGATTGCCAACAGAATAAGGCGCACAAAGTAAGTATTGTTTTAATACTTTTGCTCTAATTTCAGATATTGCAGGATTACTACGAGACTCTATTTGGTCCCGTCTAATGGTTAATTTAAAGAGATCCTTTCTCAATTTAAACTATTTTAGCTTTAAAACACTATTTTCTTATTGGCGATGAAGTGAAAACTGCCGAAATTGTGATTATGATACCTTCCAATGTAACTGCAAATCTTCATACTATTTTCTTTTCTTTTATAACTAGAGCCGCTGCTGTTTAATTTATTTATCTTTTTTCTGACGAGCGAGTGGCAATTGCTGCAATCGAAAGGGAACAGGACAATTAATAAATAGTCCTTTTGGCTGACTTTTGCTTCTCATTGATAAGTATTATTATAGAATTTTATATAAATTGCAAAATCGCAATGCATATCATCCGAAAGCAGCTAGAGCATATCCAACTATGAAGGCAGTGAGTGCTAATAAAGCCAATCCTGTCAGGGATATGTGATGCTATTCACATATTACTCCAATAGGCTGAGTTTTCCTCAAATCATGCTCATCCCCTTAGACCCCATTTTAGTGTAGGTTCGTTTCTGCAATTTAGAGCTGCTGTTTCTAACTTAACAGATAATTACTAACCGCGCTGACCAGTTCTTTTCCTTCTTTAATTTTCTCTCCAATTCTTCAAGTTCAAACATGAGTTCATCTCTTTCCTCAGCATCGATATATTTTTTCCTTTCCTTTTCGAAGTGGCTCACAATTTTTTTCATCTGCTTATTACTTCTCAAATTGCCTCCCGCAGATATAAGATCTTGGAATTCCTAATTTTATTTAATCTCTGGCATTTCCAAAGAATTATGTTTCGCTGTCTTTTTTTTCGCATTGAAACTATACCCAACCATAATTTGATCAATCGATTTTCGACGAATAAATTTGATCTTAGATCGATTAGGCTGAACCTATTTTTATTCGCTTTACTACGAAATGTTTTCTTATTATTGGCTCGAGCTAATCTTAACGATCACGCTTTGAATGGGTTGATTAATTTTTAAGATTTACCTCCATGCTTCCTCGAAATTAAGACTGCCATTAAACGTTCTGGAATAGCTTATCTGTATTTTGTCATTAAAGGGACGAAGCATCTTCACCGTGACTAGTAGAGACAGAACAGTTCCCGATCGAAGGAATCCAGCATTCGGCTAAACATAATATCGGAAGGTATTAGTCGAACGAACCTAATTTCCTAATCTTCTACTTTGAAGATCAGTGGATATTCGCTGTTGTTTGATAATCGGATATTGTATCGCTTTTGGAAAGCCCTTAATTCAATATTTTTTGGATTTACTTACAGCATACTATCAATATAGGGTTATAATTGGAATAATCATAATCACGGACGGCGGATAGACGGAGGGGGAGGTTGTCTTCGAACATCAGTCTTAGGTAAACCAATTTTTGATCTGGGTGGAGGTTTCATCACAACTGGAGTGGTTATCTATCTTAGCTTAGTTTGAGGTGGCTATTAAATCAAATCTTAGTTGCACGCTTCTGACATATTATTAGTAACTTATATCTTTTGTTATGGGAGTTGATGTTATTATTTGATATGGTGCTTCATCGTCTCTTGATTTTTGATAACTTAAGTCTACGGGATGGTGACATTAACAACAGGTATTTAGACTGTTTTATCCTCTTCCTAAACTTGAATTTACTCCTTTACAGCTTATTTTACATGAGAGAGCTAACTTATATCGTTTATCTTCTCTTGAAGAGTGATTTCACTTCTGAAAGCTGGTTTAGTAATTGATACTTAGCTATTGATACTTTTTATTGCTGAGTTTGATGTAATGGGTTTGGATTTGGCCGATATCTTACTTGATAAACGTGAAGCAGCCGCTCTTTTCTTCTTCAATTTAGTAACTTCTTAAATTATCTTGGTCTGCCAATCCAAAATGCTGTCAGATATAGTCTCTCTCTTTGATAAGCTCGATCGGCATGAGTTAATTATTTGCTTTATTGCCTATTTATTCATTGAGCCATTTTCTTGCTTGGTTGCGGGTTTAATTTACTTGAGCTGAACCAACATATTTTGGATGCTTTTGAATTATTTTTTAAGATCCTTTATCTCTTTGCCCAATTGCCTCTGCTAAGGTACTACGGTTTCCCGTTTATATGATCTATGCTACAGAAGGGCCAAGCGAAGCAACTGTACAAACAGAATAATAAGAAGCACAATGAGAGTTGAATTATCAGCCTGCCTAATTTCATCAATGGTTTGATCAATGATGGGAAGCAACTGATCCAAACACACATCCTTGAAACGAGTAACGAAATCAGGGAAATTAACTTCCAGCAATGATCTTTCAACTTGAGTCATCTGTATTGTAATTATAATAGGTATGTTTTTATCAACTATCAACTGGAATCATTCATAAAATCTGGCCTCTCTTTTAAGAGGGAACCTCAAGAAATTAATTTGGAAAACTCATTATAATGAATGACATTTTATGAGCAATATTTTTTGAATTGTGACTTTAAATAGATAACAAAAAAGAAATATGCTCAACGGAAAGACAGAATTTGAAATTTCCTATAGCTGCTTTAATTCTATAAATACATTGATAAAGGATCAAAATATAATCAGAAAAGGTTGATTTCTGCCGTAAAAAATCAATTTAGGTTCCTTACCAAAATTAAATTTATAATGGCCAATCTGGGATTAGAAGATAAAATCTATTTTTTCGGCAGATTTCTCATTCATCACTCATTTATAATTTAACGGAAACAATATTACTCAAATAGGTGTAAGATATATGGGAAAATGTTAATGGAAATACATCAAAAGCATAAATTTGAGTGGCAATCCTCTTAAGAATGCTGGAATTAAGGAGATGGTCAAAAATAAATGGAAATATCTGTAAAATTTTTACTTAAGTAAGATTGGCATGACTGTTGATGGAGTTAAGATATTAGTAAAAGCTCAGCGGTCAAAATTACGATAAGTTGAACTATATTTGAATCTTCTAACTGTTGAATCAAATACACATTTAACTCTCGGAAATTGGAATTAACATATAAGCATCAAATGGGACTTAGGAAATTAATATAATTTGGAAGGATATTCATATACGATAAAGTTGAAGTAAGTTTTGCCAACAATTCAGCAGATAGGCCCAATAAGTAAAGCGCTGACTCAATAAAATGATTCCTCCTCAGTGTTATTATATTCGATTTTTTTAAATAGAATCAGCCAATATTCAAATGTGCTATTCAGATTTATGATCTCAATATCAATATTGTGTTTTGACTATAATAGAAACTCATAATATATTTAATAGATATGTGGCCGATTATTATATTATTGTCATATGTTAATAATAAATAATGAACAGTTTAATAATAGATGATCAACGAGATCCACTGCTTGAAACTGACCGTCTTCTTTTGGGAATCGACCTCCTTCGCAATTCTTGTTTTATTTCTTTTTTCTCTGGCATTTTTTCGTTTTTCTTCTCTTTCTTTTCCACTTATTTTTCCACTTTTTGAGGCGACTTAAGATTTACTTTCTTTTATTTTTCCTCACTCAAGCTCTTCATGCTATTGCTGCTGTATCTCCTTTTTTCAATAGAGTAGCACTGCTTTTCCATGAGATTATCTACTAATTCTTGCTGATCCGAATCAGAATCAATGTCAGAGTGGTTCAGCATGATTTCAACCTCTTCCTCCGAGAGTACTTATTATAAAGCCTGTTTTTTTTAAATGGATTTGCGGTGTTTGTGTTTGATGGCTTTATTAAGTCGAACATTCTTTTCCATAAATTTGTTTTGATGCTCCAAATACTCCTTTTACCTAAAGTTTTCGTTCAAGTAATTGGCCCATTTATCATTAAATTTCTTGGAATCCTTGTAGTTGCCAGCGTGATAAAGAGCCGCAGTTTGACTTGTAATTCTTTGATGAACGACTCCTAAATTGGCGTTTTTGACCATCTCATCCTTGAGAGTTGTGGTATTGCACTCAGATGAGATAACTCTCAAGAACTTCCCTCCTGTGGTGCTCGTATACTCGATCTGCGTCTGAAAAGGAATCTTTTTCAAGGAACTAATATCAATCTTCTTATCCAGCAATTATTTTTAAGTTTTAGCCTCATACTCGAACGAAATTCTGGTATTTTTAGTGGCATTTGCAATTTACTTCTCAAGAATGCGATCGTTATCTTTCAGATTAGCAATAACTTAGTTTCTAAATTTCATCGATTTGTGCAGCATAACTTTAACAAGCACATTCAAACCAACTACTTCATCTTTTAAAACATTGGCAAAATCATCAGACAGTTTTTAAGGGTTCACCACTTTCACATTCCCATTTGTTATTTCAGCTAACTTTCCAATTGCCTCCATCTTGCATCCCTCTCCTTTTATTGTAACGATGTTTACAGTGATATTTTTACTTTTGGCATACTCACCTAACTCAATATAAAATTTCTTCTTTTATTCTTCGTAGGGTTCAAGTTGACCAATTCCAATGTTGGCCAATCCATCAGTGCACAAGATAACTGAGGATCCAGGATTACCTTTGGCAGCAATATCTAAAGCAGTGACTAAAGCTGGGCCTAATGCAGTTTGTCCCTTCGCTTCCGTTTTGTTGATGCTATTAATCAAATTTTAAAAGGAATCAACAATTGGATCTTGGAGTTTAAAATTAATCAAAGAGTTGACAATAGCCTCTTTATTTAACAATCTATCTCCCACAATATGAACAGTTTCACTTTTATGATCTCCAACTGCAGTTACCTAACTATTAAAAATTACAAACCCAATCTTTTTGAAAGGATCAGTCTTCTTTATTTCGTTTAGTTGGGACTCAATGGCACTCAGAATGCATTGTTTACGCGAAATAAAGGTTTTATTTTGATTTTGTACGCCTGGAAAATAGTTGAGCTGAGCCTCATCTCCTGGCTCCATAAATTGTCGTAGCATCTCAATTTATTCTTGACTGATTCCGTATTTGAGTTCCACCTTGCCTTCGATTACAGAGGTAGAGTTCATACTTCCTGATGCATCAATACAAAAGACAAGAGTTGAGTTATTTTCACTCTTTTCAGTCATGTGCTAGCTCTCCAGCATATATACAACATCATCCTTTTGAGGAACTTCCTCTTTCTCGATTCTTATCATGTTTGGGAATGAACAAAATTCACATCTCCATAAGGCTTCACCTTTTCCTAACTAAATTTTTATCTCCACTTTAGATTTTTACAAATCTTCTTGCCAGAGAACATTTGAATATTTACTGAGAATAGCCTTGCAATCTTTGCATTGGTAAGGGTCTCCGCCTG
>Ga0302186_10001025_pt1 | contig 23999 bp, 38 predicted proteins | sample II_Bog_E1_2_FD_198782 | JGI IMG/M metagenome (GOLD analysis project Ga0302186, IMG submission 198782) | Peat permafrost microbial communities from Stordalen Mire near Abisko, Sweden - II_Bog_E1_1 | ecosystem: Environmental > Terrestrial > Soil > Wetlands > Peat | place: Sweden: Abisko...
GTCCAACTATAATTTCAAGATTTGAAGTATACGCAACTACTGACGGTGTTGTTCTATTTCCTTCTGTATTTATAATAACTTTTGGATTTGCTCCTTCTAAAATAGCAATTACTGAATTTGTTGTTCCTAGATCAATACCTACAATTTTTTTACTAATAATTTTTTGAGTCATAATTTTAATTTACATCTTTAATTATTATTATTATAACTAATTTGATAATATTATTTCAACAAATATTAATTATATGTAAATAAAAAATAATATTTATCTATTAATTATATTAACATATATTATACTGTGTAATATCTATAATTACATTTGTTATACATAAATGTAATTTATTAAGAAATAGTGTTGATAAGACTTGATAAAACTCAATATTTAATCATATTATTTATAATATGATTAAAGAGAAATTATATACTTAAATTTAAATAATAATTAATATTGTGAAATTAGGTCTTTTAGGAAATAAAATAGGAATGACACAACTTTTTGATAAAAAAGGAAATATAATTCCAGTAACAATTATAAAAGCAGGTCCATGTTATATTACACAAATAAAATTAGAAAAAGATTGTGGATATAATGCTATTCAATTAGGTTATATTGAAACAAATGAAAAAAATTTAACAAAACCAGAAATTTGGCATTTAAAAAAAAATAATTTAATTGGATATAAACATTTAAAAGAATATAAAATTGAAAATTTTATTTATAATATAGGACAAGAAATAAAATTAGATATTTTTAATATAAATCAAAAAGTTAATATTACTAGTTTTCCTATAGGAAAAGGAATGACAGGAAATATTAAAATACATCATTTTAAAAGAGGGCCAATGGCTCATGGATCAAAACATCATCGTCTTCAAGGATCTTTAGGTGCCGGAACAACACCAGGACGTGTTTTTCCAGGTAAAAAAATGCCAAAACGTTCAGGTAATAAATACAAAACAATTTCTAATTTAACAATAATAGGATTAAATTTGAATGAGAATCTTTTAATTATTAAAGGATCAATACCAGGGAAAAAAGGAAACTTAGTAAATGTTATTCCATCTATTTAATTTTTAAAAAAATATATTATGAAATCATTTTTTAAAAAATATACTATAGGATTAATTCATAATTTATATATTATTCAATTAAAAAATTCGTATAAACATTTAGCTTTTACAAAAACAAAATCAGAAGTACGAGGAGGTGGACGTAAACCACGCCCTCAAAAAGGTCAAGGATATGCCAGATCTGGATCTATTAGATCTCCTTTATGGGCTGGTGGAGGTATTATTTTTGGGCCAAAACCACATTTAGTTAATAAAAAAATTAATAAAAAAGAAAAAAGATTAACCATTTTTCTAGCACTTCTTTTAAAATTAAAACAATGTGTTTCAATTTCTAATTCTTTTTTAATAAATCCTAATTTTATTAAAACAAAAGAATCTAAAAATTTTTTAATTAAAAATAAAATAGATCTTAATAAAAAAATTTTAATTATTTTATTATATTCAAATAGAAATCTTTGGTTATCATTAAGAAATATTAAAAATATTAAAATAACAACATTAAAATCTTTAAATATTAAAGATTTATTAAATTCGCATCAAATAGTAATTTCTGAAAATGTTTTTGATAAATTAAATTTAATTTCTAAAATGCATTATGAATAACTTAAATTTAATTAAATATCCGTTAATAACTGAAAAAACAATTCTATTATTTAATAAATATAAAAAATATACATTTATTGTTTCTAAAACATTAAATAAGTTTCAAATACAATTAATTTTAAATGAATTATTTGATATTAATATATCTTCAATTAATACTTGTATTTTACCAATAAAATTTAAAAAAGTTTCGAATTTTATTGGTAAACAAACCTGTTATAAAAAAGTTTATATTACAATTAAAAATAATAAACAAATTAATAATTTATTTTAAAAAATTTATATGACAATTAAAATCTATAAACCTTATACTCCAAGTCGAAGAAATTATAGTAATTTAGATTTTTCAAATTTATCAAATATTAAACCAGAAAAATCTTTAACAAAATATAATCATCGTTCTAAAGGACGTAATAATAAAGGCCATATTACAATACGTCATAAAGGTGGTGGTCATAAGAGATTATATCGTTTAATTGATTTTAAGCGAAACAAATATAATATTAATGGATATGTTAATTCAATAGAATATGATCCTAACAGAAATGCAAATATAGCTCTAATTCATTATATAGATGGTGAAAAACGATATATTATTCATCCTGAAAATTTAAGTATTGGAGATAAAGTTAATTCTGGAGAAAACGTAGAAATAAAAATTGGTAACTCATTGCCTTTAAAAAGTATTCCATTAGGAACTAATATTCACAATATTGAATTTTTACCAAAAAAAGGAGGTCAATTAAGCCGTTCTGCTGGTTCATATGCAAAAATAATTGGTAAAGATAAAAATTTTGTAATTGTAAGACTTTCTTCAAAAGAAATAAGATTATTTAATGAAAATTGTTTTGCAACAATAGGTAAAATTAGTAATGGAGATATTTGTAACATTATTTTAGGAAAAGCTGGTAGAAAACGTTGGTTGGGTATAAGACCTACTGTTCGTGGTTCTGCAATGAATCCAAACGATCATCCACATGGAGGTGGTGAAGGAAAATGCCCGATTGGGCATCCTCATCCTTTAACGCCATGGGGTAAACCTGCATTAGGTGTTAAAACACGTAAATTAAATAATAAAAGTAATATGTTTATTGTAAGTAAACGTTTAAAATTTTAAAATTTATTATTATTCATTTTTATATTATGTCACGATCATTTTTAAAAGGTACATATATTTCATACATTTTATTAAACAAAATTAAATTATTAAATAAAAAAAATATTAAAGAAGTAATTAAAACATGGTCTAGATCATCCACTATTCTTCCTTTAATGATTGGACACACAATTAGTATTCATAATGGTAGAAAACATATTCCAATTTATATATCAGATCAATTAGTAGGACATAAGTTAGGAGAATTTGTACCTACGCGTACATTTTATTCTCATAAAAAAATTGAACGTAAAATTAAAAAATAATTTATTATGAATAAAATAATATCTTCAACTTCGAAGTATCTTCGAATTTCAGCAAGCAAAATTGATCGTGTTATTTTAAAAATTCGTAATAAAAGTTATTTAGAAGCTTTAGAAATTTTAAAATATATACCGCAAAAAGTAGGAAAAATAGTTTGGAAAACATTATATTCAGCTGTTTCAAATGCTATTAATAATAATAAATTAAATCGTGAAAATTTAAAAATATTTGAAATATTTACAAATAAAGGACCTGGCGGTAGTAAAATAAAAAGAGTTCGTTTCATTAATAAAGGGCGACAAGCACCAATTGAAAAAAAAATATCACATTTAACTATTCGTATATGTTGTATTAATTAATATTAAAATTTTTATTAAAAAGAGGAAATTATTGTGGGACAAAAAACAAATCCAGAAGGCTTTCGCCTAATTACAGTAGCTAACTATTTATCAAAATGGTATGCAAATAAAATAGAATACTCAAAAAAAATTAAAGAAGATTATCTTATTCGATCAGAGATTATTAAATTATTTAATAATTTTTTTATAATTTCTAAAATTAAAATTAATCGTGTTACTAATTTTCATAATGAACATGTTGAAGTTATTATTAATTCTTTATATCCAAGAGAAAAAGATATTTTAAAAAAGATTAAAATTTTTTTTAATAATGATTTAAATTTGAAAAATTTTTTAAAAATTAATAATAATTTAATAAAAAATAGTCTTAAATTTTTATTTATTAAAAAAAATTTTAAATTATTTGCTACTTTTGTATTAAAAATTTTTATTAAAAAATTTATTGTTTCTTTACAAAAGAAAACTAAAAAAACGTATTCAATTCATTTTAATTTTATTAAAAATCAATTTCTTGATGCTACATTAATTGGAAAATTTGTAGAAAATCAGTTAGAAGCTAGAATACCTTTTAGACGTATAATAAAATTAATTTTTCAAAGAATTAAAATTAATAATAACATTATTAAAGGAATAAAAATTCAGATTTCAGGACGATTAAATGGTATTGATATTGCTAGAAGTGAATGGAAAAGAATAGGAATGATTCCATTGCATACATTGATGGCAAAAATTGATTTTAATCATCAAATAGCAAAAACAATTTATGGTATTATTGGAATTAAAGTTTGGTTATTAAAATAAAGAATTTAAAAATAAATTTTAAATATAAATAAAAATGTTAAATCCAAAAAAAACAAAATATAGAAAAATGCATCGTGGTAGATTAAAAGGGAAAGCTTTATCTAATAATAAATTGCACTTTGGTAATTATGGACTTCAAGCATTAGAACCTGTATGGTTAACTTCAAAACAGATTGAAGCGTCACGCCGAACAATTTCTCGTTATACAAAAAAGAATGGAAAATTATGGATTAATGTTTTTCCTGATAAATCTGTTACTGCGCGCGCAGAAGAATCGAGAATGGGTTCAGGAAAAGGATCAGTGGATCACTGGGTAGCTGTTATAAAACCAAATACTATTCTTTTTGAATTAAGTACTCCTTTGAAAGAAATTGCAATTAAAGCATTAAAAATTGCATCTTATAAATTACCTATTAAAACTCGTATTTTAATAAAATAAAATAAAAATAATAATACTTATGTCTTCTCGAAAATATAATTATTTAAATAATATTAAAACAATTAGTTCTATTGAAAAAGAATTATTAATAAATCAAAAAAAATTATTTGATTTACAAATAAAGAAAAAATTAACAGATAAATTAAAATCTCACTTAATTAGTGAATTAAAAAATAAAATAGCACAATTAAATTTTAAAAAATCTACTTTAAAGTAAATTTACAAATATATGATAAAAACAAAATATATAGGAGTAGTTGTTAGTAATAAATCAAAAAAAACTATTATTGTTATAATTCAACGTCGTTACCAAGATTTAATTTATAAAAAAGTTTTAATCAAAAGTAAACGTTACATGGTTCATGATGAAAAAATGTTAGCAAAAATTGGTGATATTGTTACAATTAAAGAATGTGCTCCAAAAAGTCATTGTAAAAAATGGGAGCTAATAGAAATAGTTAAAGTTTATTAAAATTTTTTTGTTAATTTTATTAATTATATATGATTCAATCTCAAACGTATTTAAATATAATAGACAATACTGGCGCAAAAAAAATAATGTGTATACGTGTCTTAGGAAATAATAAAAAATATGGGCATGTTGGTGATATTATTATTGGGACAGTTAAACAAGCTCTTCCAAATATGATTATTAAAAGGTCAAATATTGTTCGTGCTGTTATTGTTAGAACAAAAAATATAATTAAACGTAAAAATGGTATATCTATACGTTTTTATGATAATGCTGCAATTATTATTAATTCAGAAAATAATCCAAAAGGAACAAGAATTTTTGGGCCTATTGCGTCTGAAATTCGTCAAAAAAAATTTAGTAAAATAATTTCATTAGCTAATGAAATATTATAATTATGAAGACTAATAACAAATTTCATGTAAAAAAAGAAGACCAAATTAAAATTATTAGTGGTCAATATAAAGGAATTATTGGAAAAATTATTTTAGTATTAAAAAAAAAATCTCGAATAGTAATTGATACAATTAAACCAAAAATTAAATATATTAAAAATTCTTCACAAGAAATAAAAAAAATAGAACGTTTTATTTCTATTCATATTTCTAATGTTTTATTATTAAAATAAATATAAAAATCTTATGGGAGATTTAAAAAATTATTATCATAATATTGTTGTACCAAAACTAAAAGAAAAATTTGAGTATTCTAATATTCATCAAGTACCAAAATTAATAAAAATTTCTATTAATTTAGGTTTAGGATTAGAAGCACAAAATCAAACTTTTTTAAAAAAAGCAATAGAAGAATTAAGAATAATAACAGGTCAACATCCTGTATTAAGTATTGCAAAAAAATCAATTTCAAGTTTTAAAATTCGTAAAGGAGTTCCTCTAGGTTTATATGTCACTTTAAGAAAAGAAAAAATGTATTCTTTTTTATTAAAATTAATTAAATTAGTTTTCCCACGTATTCGAGATTTTAATGGTTTAGAAACAACAAGTTTTGATTCTTTTGGTAATTATAATTTTGGAATTATAGATCAATTAGTTTTTCCTGAAATTGAATATGATAGTATTAATAAAAAACATGGTTTTAATATTAATATTGTAACAAGTTCAAAAACAAATCAAGAATGTTTTTTTTTATTAAAAGAATTAGGGTTTCCATTTAAAAAATAAAATTAATAAATAAATGTATGATAAATGATAATATTTCAGATATGTTAACAAGGATACGTAATGCTAATTCAGTTAAAAAAACGTATACTGATATAATATATAGTAAAATAAATATAGCAATATTAAAAATTTTATTATTTGAAGGCTATATAGAAAACTATTCTATTGAATTAACTAAAGTAAAAAATAAAAAAAAGGATATTTTAAAAAAAAAAATTCGAGTTTTTTTAAAATATAATGGATGGTGGATTAAAAAATCATTTATTTCAATAATGGAAAGAATAAGTAAACCAGGAAAAAGAATTTTTTCAAATTATAAAAATTTTAAAAATGTAATTATACCTTTACATTACAATCAAGGAATTGCTATTATATCTACTTCGAGTGGTATAATGACTCATTTTGATGCAATTCAATTAAAAAAAGGAGGTGAAATTTTATGTTATATTGAATAAATTAATAAATATATGTCACGTATTGGTAAAAAAAGTATTAAATTTAGTAAAAATATTATAATAACATTGAAAAATGATATTATATCAGTTCAAGGACCATATGGAATTTTAGAAAAAACATTTTTAAATTTTGTCCAAATAAATATTTTTAATAATGAATTAACTATAAAATTATTGAAAAATGATGTGAAATCATGTCAATATTATGGATTAATTCGTTCTTTAATTAATAATATGATAATTGGTGTTGAAACTCCTTATTCTAAAATTTTAATTTTAGAAGGAATTGGATATAAATTTCAAATACAAAGTAATGAATTAATTTTAAATGTTGGATTTACACATACTATTAAATTTTTAATTCCAATAGATCTTAGTGTTATATTAGAATCTAATACAAAATTACTTATTAAAGGAATCGATAAGGAAAAAGTTGGTTTATTTGCTTCAAAAATACATGATATTCGCCCTCCAGAACCTTATAAAGGAAAAGGGATTTTCTATAATGGAGAAATAATTATTCGAAAAGTTGGTAAAACTGGTAAATAAATTATGAAAAAAATAAATAAAAAAATATATTTAAAAAAAAAAAGATTTTTAAAAAAAATTTTGGGAAGTAAAATTAAACCTCGTTTATCTATTTTTAGATCAAATAAGCATATTTATGCTCAATTAATTAATGATGAAAAAGGACATACAATAGTTTCAAGTTCTACTTTAGAAGATAAAAAAAATATTAAGAATATTTCTTTTTCAACAAAAACTGCTGCTTTTTTAATAGGACAAATTCTTTCAAAAAAATCGTTACAAAAAAATATTAATAATATTGTTTTTGATCGAAACTATTATCGATATCATGGTCGTATAAAAAGTTTAATAGAAGGAATTCGATCTAATAATTTAATATTTTAATAAGATACTATTAAATCAATATGAAAAATTATATTAATAATAAAGTAAAAGAGAATTTTTTTTTAAATTTAGATTATGAAGAAAAAATAATTCAAATTAAACGTGTTACAAAAGTTCTTAAAGGAGGAAAAAAGATGAGTTTTCGAGTTATTGTTATAATAGGAAATAAAAAACAAAAAGTAGGACTTGGTGTTGGAAAAGCAGAAGATGTAAATTTAGCTATAGAAAAAGCTATAATAAACGCAAAAAAAAGTTTATTTATTATACCTTTAACAAAGCAATTATCTATTCCATTCATTATTAAAAAATCTTATGGCTCTTCAAAAATAATGTTAAGACCAGCAGCTATTGGTACAGGTGTTATTGCTGGTAGTTCTATTAGATCTGTTTTAGAATTAGCAGGTATTAATAATGTTTTAGCAAAACAATTTGGTTCAAATAATCTTTTAAATAATGCAAAATTAACAATTATTGCATTAAAAGAATTAACAAAAAAGGTTGAATTAAATAAATATCAAAATTTAAGTCGAAAAATTTTTTATACAAAAATACTTAAATAGAATTGAAAATATATATATATAATAAAAAATTTTATTATGAAAGTTAAACCATCAATTAAAAAAAGATGTAATAAGTGTCAAGTAATAAGAAGACATAAAAAACTTATGATATTATGTAAAAATTTAAAGCATAAACAAAAACAAGGTTAATTATTAAATATATTAATAAAAATTAATGATTAGAATATTAGGAAATAATTTAGCTAATAAAAAAAAAATCTATATTGGTTTAACAAGTATTTATGGGATAGGAATTTCTCGATCAAAATCTATTTTAAAAGAATTAAATATTAATCCAGACTTAAAAATATTTAATTTAACAGAAAAAGAAATTTTTAATTTAAGAAATAAATTAGAAAATAGTGAATTTAAATTAGAAGGAGATTTAAGACGATATATTTCTTTAAATATTAAACGATTAATAAATATTAATTGTTTTCGAGGAAGAAGACATTTAAAAGGTTTACCAAGTCGTGGTCAACGAACACGTACAAATAGTCGTACTGTAAGAAGATCATTAAAAATTTTTATATATAAAAAATAAAATATTTTTATGTTACACCAAAAAAAAAAAATAAAAAAAAATTTTAAAGTATTAATAATTTATATTAAAAGTACGTTTAATAATACAATTATTACTATTACAGATTTAATAGGAAATGTAATTTATTCTGATTCTGCTGGAAAAAATGGATTTAAAGGTTCTAAAAAAAGTACACCATTTGCTTCTCAAATAGTAACTAAAAATATTATTTCGAAATTAATTGAATTTGGTGTTAAAAAAATTCAAATCTCTTTAAAAGGAAAAGGTGTTGGTAAAGAAAGTGCGTTACGTATTTTTAAAATATCTTCATTTGAAATAATTTCTATTAAAGATGATACATCAATTTCATTTAATGGTTGCAGGCAGCCAAAAAGACGAAGAATTTAAATACTTATTACATAAAAATTTAAATATGAAAAAAATGTTTAATTCTTTTAACCTTTATGCTTCAAATAACAATAAAAATCATGACTTTTTTATTATTGAACCTCTTGAAATAGGTCAAGGACTAACTTTAGGTAATTCAATTAGAAGAACATTATTAAATGATTTAGTTACTTTTAATATAACAGGAGTTCGTATTAATAATTTAAAACACGAATTTGCTTCAATTGATGGTGTGCGAGAAGATACTTTAGAAGTTTTATTAAATTTAAAACAAATTGTTTTAACCAACAAAGTAATAATTTATTACTAAAATACAAAGGTTTTGTTAATATTAAAGGACCTATAATTTTAACTGCAGGTATGTTTAATATACCTAAAAATATTTTTAAAATAATTAATCCAGAACAATATATTTGTACTATTGTAACCAATTCTAGTCTTTATATTGAATTTGATATTCAAAATGGAATTAGTTATCAATTAGACAAAAATAAAGATATTGAATTAGAAACTAGTTTGAATACTATTAATGCAAAAACATTATTAATTGATACTAACTTTATTCCAATTAAAAGAGTTAATTATAAAATTCAATTAATTCATGATAGTTATGGTTTAATTAAAGAATCTTTAAATTTAGAAATTTTAACAAATGGAAGTATAACTCCTAAACGTAGTTTAAAAGAAGCATTAAAATTATTAATTAATTTGTTTTCATCTACATTAATTAATATAAATTTATTAAAATTTTTTACACATTTAAATATAAATTAATTTATAAAAATTTTTTTATTAATATGAAAACATTATTTCCAAAAGCAGAACTTCATTCTCCAGAATGGTTTATCATAGATGCTACAAATAAAACATTAGGAAGATTATCAACTGAGGCAAGTAAATTATTACGTGGAAAAGAAACAACATTTTTTACACCTGGCATAAATTTAGGGAATTTTGTTATTATAATTAATGCAAGTAAAATTCAAGTTACAGGTAAAAAAGAGTTACAAAAAATGTATTATAGATCAACATCTCGTCCTGGTAATTTAAAAAGTGAAACTTTTAAAAGTTTAAAAAAAAGAATTCCGGTTCGAATTATTGAACGAGCTATTTTTGGTATGTTACCAAAAGGTGTATTATCAAGAAAATATTATCAAAAATTATATGTTTATTCAGATAATAAAATTCTTTTTAATAATATATATATTAAGAAAAATTTTAAATAAAATAAATTAAATGAATGAATTAATACCTAAGTTAAATTCTAGTGCTACTGCAAAAAAAAAAACATCAATTGCAAAAATTTATTTAAAACAAAATTTATCATTAAATAAATCAAAAATTATTATAAATGATAATTCTTTGAAAAATTTATTTAACATTAATTATTTTGATACTTTTTTAAATTATATTAATATTATTACAAAAAATAATTTAATATATGATTTAAAAATTATTGTTAAAGGTGGTGGTATTCAGAGTCAAAGAAATGCAATTCGATTAGGAATTCTTAAATCATTTATAAATTTAAATATAGAGTATAAAAGTTTATTTAAAAAATATAATTTAATAGATAATGATTCAAGAATAAAAGAAAGACGTAAATATGGTTTAAAAAAAGCAAGAAAAGCGTCTCAATATTCAAAACGTTAATCATTTATAGATATATAAATATGGTAAAAAAAAATTTACATCCTAAATGGTATAATTCAAAAGTATTTTGCGAAGGTAAAATTATTTTAGAAATTGGAAGTACAAAAGAAAATCTTTTAGTAGATATATGGTCAGGAAATCATCCTTTTTATACTGGTTCAAAAAAAATTATTGATATAGAAGGACGTGTTGAAAAATTTGAACGAAAATATAATATAAATTAAAAAATTATATGCCAACAATACAACAATTGGTTAGATTAGGAAGGTTGAAAAATAAAAAAATAAAAAAAACACCTGCATTAAAACAATGTCCTCAGAAAAGAGGAATATGTACAAAAGTTTATACAACAACTCCTAAAAAACCTAATTCTGCATTACGTAAAGTTGCAAGAATTAAATTGGCAAGTGGTATTGAAATAACAGCGTATATTCCAGGAGAAAAACATAATTTACAAGAACATTCTATTGTTCTTATTAGAGGTGGGCGTGTAAAAGATTTACCCGGAGTTAGATATAAGATAATTCGTGGTACATTAGATACATTAGGTGTAAAAAATAGGTCACAAGGGAGATCAAAATATGGGACAAAAAAAGAAAAATTAATAAAAACAACTAATTTAAAACAAACTAAAAAATAATTTTATGTCACGTAAAATTTTAATAAGAAAACGTTTTTTTAAACCGGAACTCAAATATAATAATTTTTTAATTCATTTATTAATTAATCGAGTTTTAAAAAAAGGTAAAAAAGAATTGGCGAAAAGAATTGTTTATACAAGTTTAAAATTACTTGAAACTAAAATTAATAAAAATCCAATTCTTATATTAGAAAAAGCTGTAAGAAATTTAATTCCACGTGTTAAACTTCAATCAAAAAAAGTTGGAGGTGTAACTCATCAAGTACCTATAATATTAAATAGATTTAAAGGTGTTAATTTAGCAATTCGTTGGTTAACAGAATCTGCTAGAAAACGCAATGGTAAAAATATAATAATTAAGTTAACAAATGAGATATTAGATTCTTTAAAATATTTAGGAAATTCTATTAAAAAAAAAGAAGAAATACATAAAATGGCTGAAGCAAATAAAGCATTTTTACAAACTAATTAAAAAATAAATTATTATTTATAATTAAAATTAAATTAAATTATGGCAAGAGATAAATTTGAACGTAATAAACCACATATTAATATTGGAACAATTGGACATGTTGATCATGGTAAAACAACATTAACTGCAGCAATTACAGCAACATTATCTACATTAGGAGGAGCTGTCTTAAAAAGATATGAAGATATTGATGCTGCTCCAGAAGAACGTGCACGTGGTATTACAATAAATACTGCACATGTAGAATATGAAACAGATTCTAGGCATTATGCTCATGTAGATTGTCCAGGTCATGCAGATTATGTAAAAAATATGATTACAGGTGCTGCACAAATGGATGGAGCAATTTTAGTTGTATCTGCAGTTGATGGTGCTATGCCTCAAACTCGTGAACATATTTTATTAGCACGACAAGTTGGTGTTAAAAAATTAGTAGTTTTTTTAAATAAAGCAGATCAAGTAGATGATAAAGAATACATAGAATTAGTAGAATTAGAATTACGTGATTTATTAAAAAAATATGATTATCCAGGTGATGAAATACCTGTTATTATAGGATCTGCCTTATATGCTTTTGATGCTATTATTAAAAATCCTAATGTAAAATATGGTGAAAATATTTGGGTAGATAAAATATTTGATTTAATGAATCAAGTAGATACATATATCCCAACACCAGAACGTGAAATTGATAAGCCATTCTTAATGTCAATTGAAGATGTTTTTTCAATAACAGGACGAGGAACTGTTTCTACTGGAAAAATAGAACGAGGACAAATTTCTGTTGGAGAAACTATTGAATTAGTAGGTTTACTAAAAACAAGAATGACAACAGTAACTGGTTTAGAAATGTTTCAAAAAACATTAGAAAAAGGATTAGCTGGTGATAATATTGGAGTATTATTAAGAAGTGTTCAAAAAACGGATGTATTAAGAGGTATGGTTTTAGCAAAACCAGGATCAATTAATCCTCATATTAAATTTGATGCAGAAGTATATATTTTAACAAAAGATGAAGGTGGAAGACATACTGCTATTTTAAAAGGCTATAGACCTCAATTTTATGCTCGTACAACTGATGTTACAGGTCAAATATTAGATTTTCTTTCAGAAAATAAATCTGTAGAAATGGTTATGCCTGGAGATACTATAACAATGAGAATCGAATTAATTTCATCAATTGCAATTGAAAAAGGAATGCGAATAGCTATTCGTGAAGGAGGAAGAACAATTGGTTCAGGTATTGTTATAAATATTATAGAATAAAAAAAATATGAAGATACGTATTATTCTTAAATCTTTTGAAAAACAATTATTAAGAAAAAATATAGAATATATTTCTAATTTTATAATTAAAAATAATTTGTTAATACAAAATATAATTTATTTACCTATTAAAAAAAAAAGATTTTGTGTTTTACGATCGCCTCATATTGATAAAGATTCAAGAGAGCATTTTGAAATACGTTTTTATAAAGCATTTATCGATATTAAAAATGAGTTATCAAACTCTTATTTAAATTTATTATTAAATATTAATTTAGATTCAGGTGTTTTTTGTACGCTAAAAATAATTACTAATTAAAATTATTTTTACTATATGTGGACATAGTTTAGTGGTAAAACTTTAGCCTTCCAAGTTAATTATGAGGGTTCGATTCCCTCTGTCCGCTTAATTTTTATGCGTTTTAATTATGGTTTTGTAGCTCAGTTGGTTAGAGTAGAGGATTCATAAGCCTCAGGTCACAGGTTCAATTCCTGTCAAAATCAAAATTTTTAAATTAAAAGAGAAATGGCAGAGCGGTTTATTGTGATAGATTGCTAATCTATTGTATAAAAATTTTTTTATACCGAGGGTTCAAATCCCTCTTTCTCTTCTTATATATAATTTTATATAAAAAAATTATATAAAAGGGATTGTAGTTCAGATTGGTTAGAATATTGCCCTGTCAAGGCAAAGGTCACGGGTTCAATTCCCGCCAATCCCGGGTATTCTTTTTTTCATATTAGGGTTACTAACTCAATGGTTAGAGTAATCGGCTTTTAACTGATAAGTTCTGGGTTCAATTCCCAGGTAACCCAGTAAAAATGAAATAACATATTGACAAATGAATATAATATATATTATAATATATTTATATATTTAAGCTTCCATCGTCTAGTCGGCTTAGGACATTTCCCTTTCACGGAAAAAACAGGGGTTCGAATCCCCTTGGAGGTAATTTTTTTTCTAATTTAATAAAATTTATTATCGGAATAATAGGATTTGAACCTATAACTTTTTGTACCCAAAACAAACACGCTACCAAATTGCGCTATATTCCGTTTTTCTAATTGTAATTATTTAATAATAACTTTAGCACCTATATCTTCTAAATCTTTCTTAAATTTTTCAACTTCTTCTTTATTTAAATTTTCTTTAAGCAATTTTGGAACATTATCTACAATATCTTTTGATTCTTTTAAACCTAAACCTGTTATATTACGAACTATTTTTAAAGCTGCAATTTTTTTATCAGCAGGTACTTCATTTAAAATAATTTGAAAAAGAGTATTCTCATTTTTAATTTCATTATTTAATAATTCATTTTCAATAGTTGTATTTTGAATTATATTTTCTTTTGCTTGTATAGATAATGTATTATTAAATTTAAATATTTCTTCCAATTTTTCAATTAAATAAACTGATTCTATAAGTGTTAAATTTTTTAATTCTTCAATAATTAATAATAATTTTGTATTCATAATAAATATATATATAATTAAAATAATTTTTTAAATTCATTTAAATCTAATTTAATATTTGGACTCATTGTTGAACATATATTAAAAGATTTAAAATATTTTCCTTTTAAACCAATTGGTTTATTTTTTTCAATAGAATTATAAATGGTTAATAAATTTTCTTTTAATTTATTATCTAAAAAATCTATTTTACCAAAATTTATATGAATATTTCCTAATTTATCAGATCTATATTCTATTTTTCCTTTTTCTAATTCTTCAATGGATTTATTTAAATCTGTTGTTAAAGTATTAGATTTAATTGAAGGCATTAAATGTTTTGTACTTAAAATTTTACCTAATTTAGTTAACTGAGGCATAAATTCAGGAGTAGTAAGTAAAACATCAAAATCAATACTATTGTTTGAAATTTTTTCAACTAATTTTGAATAATTTAAAATTAAAATGTCTTTTTTAAATATATTAATAGAATTAATACTGTCTAAAAAAATTGCAATACGTAAAATTTTTCCATTACCATGGGGTAATACTAGTGTAGATCGAATTTGTTGATTCGTATACTTAGGATTAATATTTAAAGAAATGTGTGCTTCAACAGATTCGATAAATTTGGCATTTGAAATTAATTTTAATAGTTTAATCCCTTTATCCATAGTATAAATTTTGCTTGAAATTAATGCTTTTAATAATTGAAATCTTTTTGAAATCTTTTTCATATATTATTTTTTAATCATTAATTTGGATACCCATATTTTTTGCAGTACCTTCAATAATTTTAATAGCTTTAATTAAATTATTTGTATTTAAATCATTTAACTTTATTTTAGCAATTTCTAATATTTGTTCTTTTTTAATACTTCCGACAATTTCTTTATTTGGTTTAGAAGATCCTTTTTTTAGATCCGCAAATTTTAATATTAAATTTGATGCAGGAGATGATTTTAAGATAAATGAATAAGAACGATCATCATAAATAGTAACTGTAGCAGGTATAATAAATCCAACTTTATCTATTGTTTGTAAATTATAATCTTTGCAAAAATTAATAATATTAATTCCATGTTGACCTAATATTGGACCAACAGGTGGTGCAGGATTTGCTTTACCTGCCGAAAGTGCTATTGTAAGAATAGTTTTTATTTTTTTTATCATTTTTAAAATTTTTAATTTATAAGTAATTAAATTATAATATAATTTATTTTAAATATCAAGTCTTTTAAAACTTTACGCGTTTTGAAGGAATTGAACCCTCAACATTAGATTTTGGAAATCTATATTCTACCAATTGAACTAAAAACGCATTTTAAATTATACCAAGAACCAGATTTGAACTGGTGACAAGAAGATCTTCAATCTACTACTCTACCAACTGAGCTATCTTGGCATTTAATATTAATTAAATGTTTTAAACTTCTTTTAATAATATTTCATCATTTATATCTAATATAATATGAAACTCTCTATTATTTTTATTAATTTTCATTGCTGATATTAATAATTGTTCTGAAATTAAATCTTCAATATATTTTGTAATTAAACGTCTTAATGGTCTTGCACCAAATAGTGGATTATAGCCTTTTTGTGTTAATCTTAATTTAACATTTTCATCCACTATTAAAAGAATATTTTTTGTTTTCATACGATTTTGTAATTGTTTAATCATAATATTACAAATTTTTAATAATTCTTCTTGTTTTAAGGGTTCAAAAATAATAATATCATCTAATCTGTTTAAAAATTCTGGTAAAAATAAAGTACTTAATTTATTAAGTACTATTTCTTTTAGTTCTTTTTTATTTTCATCTTTTTTCACTAAAGATTTTATATTTTCATTATTAATTAAATCAATAGTTTCAAAATTATTTTTTGAATTAAATAATATTGGTAAATTTTTATGTTTTAAAGAAAATAAAAGTTCTTGTTTTATTTTTTTTTTTAAATCTATTAAAAAAGTTTCTTGAATAGGTGATTTTAAAAATTCTAATATTTCTGAATATTTATCTTGATAAGTAAATTTTTTGTCTTTAATATTTTTTAATTCTAGTTCTGAGAAGAAATTATTTGAATTTGAATTATTATTTTTTATAAAATTTTGAATTTCCGATGACGCAGCATTTGATGTTAAAATAATAACTGTATTATCAAAATGAACTAAACGTCGTTTGGTATCTGTTAAACGTCCATCATCAAGAATTTGTAATAATATATTTAAAATATCTGGATGTGCTTTTTCTATTTCATCAAATAATACTACTGAATACGGTTTTGAGCGCACTGCATCAGTTAATTGTCCCCCATCATCATATCCAATATAACCAGGTGGTGATCCTACCAATCTAGAAATAGTAAATTTTTCCATGAATTCTGACATATCAAATCGAATTAAATCTTTTTCTGAACCAAATAAATTTTCAGCAAGAGTTTTTGTAACTTCAGTTTTTCCTACTCCTGTGGGTCCACAAAATAAGAAACTTGCTATTGGTCTGTTAGGATTTTGAATTCCCATTCTTGAGCGACGAATTGCTTTTGCAATAACACTTATAGCATCCTCTTGTCCAATTACTCGTTCATGTAATATATTTTCTAAATTTAATAATTTTTCAGATTCACTACTTGATACAATATTTAATGGAATACCAGTTAATTCTGATAGAACCGAACGAATATCATGTTGACTTAATTCTCTTTTTATATTAAAGAGAGAATCATTATTAATAAAATCATTTTTTTCAAATTGTAAAAAATCATCTTCATTAGTAAAATATCCTAATAAATTATATATTGATTTTATTTCTTTTGAAGTTAAATTTAAAGTTGAACTTGAATTATTAAAAGATTCAATAAGACCACGACGAACAATTGGTTTTAAATTTCTTAAATATTCTTTAAAAATAGAAATACGTTTTTCTTCTAAATCATCCAAATTAGATATTTTATCATTAGATTTTGTTTCAATATCATTTAAAATAAAATTTGATTCATTATTTTTATTTAAATAAATATAATTATAAAAATTTAATTTATGTGTTAAAGTATTTAAATTTAAAAATCCATTTTTAATCCAATTTTTAAATAAAAATAACGATATTCTATAATAACTTAAATTTAAATCTTTCTTTTTAAAAAAATTTAAATAAATTAAATTATTTTTTTCAATAGATAAATTACTTTTATTATAACTTTCTTCTGATGCATTAAATTTTTTAAATGGTGTAAATAATAAATCATCTGCATGTTTCATAATAGTTAAATGCATTGTATTAAATAATTCAGAAGATAATGGCGACATATTATTATTAATAACTTTTAAATTATTAATATTAATAGGATATTCAAGCCAATTTAATAAAAAATTCTTATAAGAATTTTCAACTTCTTGAAATACAAATTCAGAAGCAATATCACCTTTTCTAAAAGCCTCTGAACGTAAAATACTTATTTTACGTAAAATTGAGTTAACTATAGAAATTATAATAGATTTTTCATTTGTTGATGTCATTTCAATTACAATTTTTGCAGAAGCTCGATCTAATAAATCAATTGCTTTATCAGGTAAAAATCGATCATATATATAACGATGAGATAATTCAACTGCAATTTTTAAAGCAGAATTAGATATATTAATGTTATGGAAACTTTCTAAACCAGGACGTATTCCATATAAGATATCAATTGTATCTTCAATACTTGGTTCTTTAACATTAATAGCTTGAAATCTACGATTTAATGTTGGATCATTTTCAATTTGTTTATACTCTTTAATTGTTGTTGCTCCAATGCATTGAAATCCGTTCCTTGCTAAAACAGGTTTTAAAATATTTGCTGCATCTAATGATCCTTCTGCAGAACCTGCACCTGTAATATTATGTATTTCATCAATGAAAATAATGATATTAGGCTGTTCTAGTACTTCATTTAAAAGTTTTTGAAAACGTAATTCGAATTCACCACGATATTGTGCTCCTGCTAAAATGCTTATTAAATCAATAGATATAATAATTCGTCCTTCTAAAATAAATGGAACTAAATTTTTAACTATTCTTGTAGCAAATAATTCAATAATTGCTGTTTTTCCTACTCCAGCTTCACCAACTAAAACAGGATTATTTTTTTGACGGCGAACTAAAATTTCCATCATTTGTTTTAATTCTTCCTCACGCCCGAAACATTCAGAAAATTTACCATTTAACGCTAAATTCGTAAGATTTGTTCCAAATTGTTCTAATGCAGAAACATCTTTAATATTTTCATTTTCATTTAAATTATTATTATCTGAAAATTCATAGTCATTTTCGTTTTCGTCTTCGTTTTCATTTTGATATTCATCTTCTTTATCAATTTTATTATCTTGATTTAAAATACTAAAAGAATTTAATTCTTCATTCTCATTATTTAAATAATTATCACTATCTAATTTTTTTGAATTATTATTTAAAAAATTAAAAAAAGATTTAGAATGAAATTTTTCATAATTTATTTTTAAATTTTCAATATTATTTTGGTTATTTTCATTTATGTTATTTTGATTATTTTTTGACATTTTTAAATTAAAATTTTTTTTATTACTAAAGATATTATTAAAAGTTAAACAAAAAATTGCAAATAATAAACTGTTATTTTGATTTGATGCAAAAGAGAATTTAGAAAAAAATTTATTTATTTTACTCATATAAATTTATTATATTTAATTTAAAATTAATAATTAATGTTTGAGGTAGAAGGAATTGAACCTACGCATTATCGAGTCAAAGTCGAGTGCCTTACCACTTGGCTATACCTCATTATATAGGTAAGGAGGGACTTGAACCCCCGACTTTATAGTTCGTAGCCATACACTCTATCCTCTGAGTTACATACCTTTGTATTAAATCTTTTTTAATTTATAAAAATTTATAAATTAAATGACGCACTGTATCAGTTAAATAGACTCCATTTTTTATATAAAAATATGTTTGAATTTTATTTAAATAAAAATTTTTATTTAATGGATTATAGTATCCTAATTCTTTAATTATTTTACCATTACGTTTTGTTAAATTTTTTATCAAAACAATTTTATAAAATGGACTTTTTTTTCTTCCTGTTCTTGTTAATTTTATTTTAAGCATTTTTAATAATAAAAAATTTAATTCTTTAAATTTTAATAAATTTTTAATTTTGATTTTCAAATGATTGTAATTTTAAAACAATTTGTAAAAAGGTCCAAATACTTAAATTTACTATTTGTAATGCTAAAACTACTGAAACATCCATAACACCAATATTAGATCTTAAAAATGGGATTTTAGTTGACCAAAAATAAAAATATGGATTTACTATATTAGTAATAAATGAGTATGGCCAAGTATTAGGATTAAATGTGGTAAACCAATTAAGAGTTAAACGAGTATAACATAATAAACGAAAAAAAGAAGACATTAAATATAAATTCGAAAAAATTTCAATTAAAAAATGAAATAATAATTTTTTAATTGAATTTAAAATTATTTGAGATTCTTTAAAAAAAATTGTTTTTAATTGTTTTATTATCATATTTTATTAAATTTATAAACTTTTTTAATTATAATCTTATTAATATTATAATAAATATATTATATAAATTTAAAAAAATATTTTATGAATAAAAATTATAATTTAATAAAAATATTAAATAAAAAAAAATATAAATATGGATTTAAATCAAGTATTAAAAATAGGTATTTTCCATTAGGAATTAATAAAATTATTATTAAAAAAATTTCTGAAAATAAACAAGAACCTATTTTTTTATTTGATTTTAGAATTAAAGCTTATAATTTCTGGAAAAATATTAATATTTTTCCAATATGGTCTAATTTAAATATTTCTAAAATTAATTATACAAAAATTAAATATCAATCAACACCAAATTTCAATTTAAATAAAATGGATTTAAATTTAGTAAAAATTTTTGATAAATTAGGAATTAAATTAAAAGAAAAAAATAATAATAACTTAAATTTATCAACTGATGCAGTGTTTAATAGTCTTTCTATAAAAGTAACATATAAAGAAAAATTATCAAAAAAAGGAATTATTTTTTGTTCTATTTCAGATGCAATTAAATTTTATCCGTATTTAATTAAAAAATTTTTAGGGAGTGTTATTTCATTTAATGATAATTTTTTTTCTTTATTAAATTCTGCTATTTTTAGTGATGGATCCTTTTGTTATATTCCAAAAAATACTAATTGCCCTTTAGAATTATCTACTTATTTTAGAATTAATGATAATTTATCTGGGCAATTTGAAAGAACATTAATTATTGCTGAAAAAAATAGTTCAATAAATTATTTAGAATCTTGTACAGCTTCAAAATATAATAAAATTCAATTACATTGTGCTATAGTAGAATTAATACTTTTCGAGAATTCAGAAATTAAATATTCAACAATTCAAAATTGGTATCATAATGAGAATAAAAAAAATAGTGGTATTTATAATTTTGTAACTAAAAGAGCCCTCGCATTTGGTAAAAACTCAAGAATTTCATGGGTTCAAGTTGAAACAGGATCAGCTATTACATGGAAATATCCAAGTTGTGTATTATTAGGTAAAAATTCTAGTGGTGAATTCTATTCAATAACATTAACAAATAATTTTCAACAAGTAGATACTGGAACTAAAATGATTCATTTAGGAGAAAAAACAAAAAGTAAAATAATAGCTAAAGGAATATCATGTGGAATTTCTAAAAATTCTTATCGCGGTTTAGTTAAAATAAATAGTAATGCAATTTTTGCTAGAAATTTTTCTCAATGTGATTCTTTTTTATTAAGTAATAATGCTTTAGTATCTACTTATCCTTATATTGATAATTTTTCTTTTAATACTATTTTAGAACATGAAGCAACAATTTCAAAAATAAATGAAGATCAAATTTTATATCTTATGCAAAGAGGATTAAATTTTGAACAATCAATACATTTAATAATGAATGGATTTTGTAAAGAAGTACTTAATCATTTACCATTAGAATTTATACAAGAAGCGAATAAATTATTAAATTTACATTTAAATAATAATTAATTATTAAAAAAAATAATAAATGAAAAAAAAAATTTTAGAAATTGAAAATTTAAATGCATCTATTAATGGAAAACATATTATAAAGGATTTAAATCTAATTATAAAAGAAAAAGAGCTTCATTTAATTATGGGACCAAATGGTTCAGGTAAAAGTACTCTTTCAAATATTCTTATCGGGAATTCAAATTATGTTATTAATTCTGGTATAGTAACTTATTTGAATAATAATTTATTAATTAAAACGGTTGAAGAACGTGCTAAAGACGGTTTATTTTTAGGTTTTCAATACCCTTTAGAAATAAGTGGTATTAGTAATTATGATTTTTTATATACCATATATAATAAAAAACAAAAAGCATTAAATCAATTAGAAATAAATCCAATTGAATTTTTAAATATTATTATTCCTTTATTAAATAAATTAAATTTATCAAATAATTTTTTAAATAGAGATTTGAATCAAGGATTTTCTGGCGGTGAAAAAAAATTAAATGAAATTTTACAAATGTTATTATTAAAACCAAAATTAGCTATTTTTGATGAAATCGATTCTGGTTTAGATATTGATGCAATAAAAAAACTTTCAAATGAAATTACAAAAAATTATAACGAAATTTTAAACTTATCTACTCTTATTTTTATTAGTCATAATCCAGATATAATAAATTATTTTAATTTTGATTATATTCATATCATGATCAATGGTAGAATTGAAGTTACAGGAAATACTAATTTATTAAAAGATCTTAAAAAAAATGGTTATGAATATTTTAAGAAAAAATAATATTTTTATATTAGCATTTTATGTATTTAATAAAATTTCATTAGAAAAATAATTTAAAATAAAATTTAATGCTTCTTTAGAATCATCATTAGATATAACTGGATATGGTATTAATTCAGGATTTCCATTACTATCAACAATACAAATAGTTGGGATTCCCATTTTAATACATTCTTTTATCGCGTTTGTTTCTTTTAATTGGTTAGTAAAAATAACAATTTCTGGAAACTCATTTAAATTTTTAATTCCATCGAATAATTTTTTTAATTTATTTAAAGATTTAATTTTTATTGAAAAATTTTTTTCTATTTCTTTAAAATTTTGAATTCTTTTTTGAAGTGTAAACCAATTAGTTAACATACCATTTAACCAACGAAAATTAATATATGAGCTATTCGTTTTTTCTGCATATTTTTTAACAAGAGAAGATGAAATATCTGTTGTACCTACAAACAAAAACATATTTTTATTTTGTGCTTTTTTTTTTAATACATTTCCTGCTATTATTAATAATTTTAAAGCTTTAAATAAATCAAAAATATGATAATTATATTTATTATATAAAATATAAGGAGCCATTTTTGAATTAAATAAATTTAATGTGTGTCCATATTGAATAGAGGAATTTATATATTCTTTTATAATTATCTTTTTTATAATTTTTTCATTCATATTTTTTTTTAATTTCTATTTATATTAATAATTATTCTTTAAAAGTATATAGATTATCAAGATAATTTTTAAAATTTAAAAATGTTGAACCTATAGGTAAAATTTTACCAGTAATTAATGTTTCTTTTAATCCTCTTAACCAATCAATATCACCATGAATAGCTGCTCTTATTAAAATTCTACGAGTTTCTTGAAATCCTGCAGCTGAAAGAAAACTATCCTTATTTAAAGAATAACTTGTTGCTGATAACAGTTTTAAATCAAAAGAAGGTACTTTATAAATATTATTATCAAATGTTAATATTTTAAGGATTTCTAATAATATAAATACTGGAATTAATTCATTTTCAAAAAAAGGCGTATCTCCTCTTCTTTGAATAATTACTTTAGATAACATTTGAATAGCTAAAATTTCAATATGTTTTTGTGAAACATTAACATCTTGAGAAAAATAAATAGATTGAATTGAATTTGATAAAATTAATTGAAATTTTATTAAACTATTTAATGTACCATCTATAGCTCCATCATTTTTTAAATGATATTTAAATAACGAATCTAAAAGGCTATGACTATCAATTAATCCTTCTGATATTGGTTCTCCAATATCAATAAAATCACCTTCTTTTACAATTAATTTTATATTTTTTTTTAAAAGAATAGAATTAGTCTCTTTTTTAATATTTTCTAAAAAAATATAAAGATTTTTATTTAAATTAATAATATAATTAGAACTATTATTTTCTATAATAGTTTTATAAATTAAATAATTATTTTTTTTT
>Ga0302186_10001026_pt1 | contig 23998 bp, 24 predicted proteins | sample II_Bog_E1_2_FD_198782 | JGI IMG/M metagenome (GOLD analysis project Ga0302186, IMG submission 198782) | Peat permafrost microbial communities from Stordalen Mire near Abisko, Sweden - II_Bog_E1_1 | ecosystem: Environmental > Terrestrial > Soil > Wetlands > Peat | place: Sweden: Abisko...
TCCACCGTGAAAAAATCACAAATTAAGTTTTGATATAAAAATAAATGCCTAAAAATAGTACAAAATAAAAAAATATTCAGCGAAACAACCCTTTTTTAAAAATAATTCATTATAATTTTAAATCAAACTAAGAATTTCAAAAATCTTATAAAAATCTAAGAAAAAATAAAAATGAACTATTTTCCCATTCAATTAAATTTTAAACTGAGTTAGATCTTTTGTCTTTGAGACCAGTCTCATTATTTTCATTTTTGGTGATATCCAATTCCTCCAAATCATCTGTTAATTTTAAGATATCCGTCGAATTGTTCTTTAAAAATTGTAGGGATTTTAGAATTTTTTTATTTTTATATACTTTTAATAAATTTAAAAGCAAAATTCCATTGGTCTTGTAATCTGAATTCATCAAAGGAAACTCCTTTCTCAATTTTTTTTCGATTTTGATGGTAATATCATGCGACTTTTGTTTCTCATATCCATATTGCGTCTGCAAAATCCTTGCAATCTTCACGCAGAACTTTTTCCTAAAATGCCTGATTTCCAAATTTTCATCATTAAAATTATTGTCATTTTTCATAATTTCATTGGTTTGACTATCATCACTATTTTTCATTTCGTGTTGGTCTCCCAAAATCTCCTTCAAAAACTCATCTTCTGTAAAGGAAAATGATCTTGATTTCATCAATTCCAAACTTTTTTTTCTTGTCTGGTCTGTTTTTAAGTCTTCTTTGAATTGTTTCAAGAAATTTTTATCAATTGACAAATAACGATGAAAGAAGTAGTTCTTTATTTTGTTATAAATATCGGAAAGCTTTTGATTGAAATTGCTGAAAATCTCACTCAAATATGGTTGATGTGCCTCAAATATTTTCATTATGCTGCCGATATATTTTCCATATCCTTCCTTCAATAGATTAAGCAAACAGTTCTGATTTCGGTTATCATATTCTTGTTTCAATGCCTCATCAATCAGATTCAAAGTTTCAATCAATTTTTCACTGATTCTTTTCACGATTTTTTCTTTTTCCCCCTCCTGACATTCATCATTGTATTTTAGAGATAGCGAATTCATCAAATCATTCAAAATCTGCTTTTGTTCATTTTTCAGAAAATTAAAATCATTCTGAGGAATAGAATCATCACTTGTTTTTGAGTCCTGAGGAAAAAGGAAAGTAGATGATGTTTTAAGATTTTTCAAGGGTTTTTCGATAGAAAAGTTTAATTTTCTATTATTTTTTTTCTTCTTTTTTATTTTCTTGCTTTGAGAAATCAAATTTTGGCTGATTCTAGTAGCTTTAGGCTTTTCTGCAAGAATTTTCACTTCTTTTGGCAAAAAATCGATTTTTTTTTCTTTTCTTTTTGATTCAACGGATTTTTTTTGTATAAAATTTATTTTCTTTTTATGCAAGTCAATTTTCCCCCTTTTCTTCTTTTCAATGTTCAAAATGGTTTGTTTTTGAGGTAATTTCAAATCTTCTTTGGAAATTTCCTAAAACCACCCTTTTTAATCAAACCCATATTTTATTCAACCTTTATTTCCAGATTTTTTGTTAAAATGTCCAGATTTTTTCCATTCAAATAAGCATGGGCTAGAACTATTGATTCCTTCAATTTTTTACTCTTTATTCCGGATCCAAATTTCTCGAAATTTTCATTAAATTTTTTGATTTTATCTTCATTTAAGAAGGCGCTTTTTATTTTTTGTAAAGGTTTTTTTTTTTAAATGAATACTGTGTGTTTTCTCCGATAAAGTTCACAATCACATTATCAGATTTTTCATCTTGGACTCTTTTTGGAATGTGTGAAATCACCTAACAACACATCAATTATTGTTAAGTTGACATTTTATTACAATTCCAGGCCACCAAGGAAATCCAATGACTTTTGCCCAAACCAATTCTCCCTTTTCATAAATGCTCATATGCGATGATTTTTGTTCAAAAAGCTTTTTTATCGATTTAAATAAATTTCTTCAAAAAATTAAAAATTTCCCAAATATTTGAGAAAGATTTATTATAGTTAGGGGTTTTTTATTTATAAAATTTTGTTTTCTTGAAATTTTTGAAGGAAAAATGAAAATGAGGTTTAATTTAAAAAAAAAAAAATTTAGCTTTTTTAATAGCAAAAGGAAGTTTTTAATACTATAATTTAAATTTTGGATGCGTTTTTGCAGACAATATTTTAGTGAGAAAATAATTTTTAATATAAAAAATCTGAAGAAAATCATCTTTTGAAAATAATTAATAGATATTTCCGATCTAGATCGGAATTTAAAAAGTTGTTTGAAAACAAAAGCGAATATATTTCCAAAATTATTTGAAATAATAAAATCAAGCAAATCTTTTATTGCAAATCTAAAATGGCCACTCCTGCGAAGAAACTCTTAACTCCCAAGGACAACAAAATGCAAATCAGCAACCAGCGAGATTTCAAGTTTTATAATTTCCTAGCCAAAATCTTCTTAAAAGAGTTCGAAACCGTCGAATTGCATGCTTTGGGGGAGGCCATCTCCTTGTCAGTTCGAGTAGCTGAAAACATGTCTAGATTTGGTTATGCTACCATCACCAAGATTGAGCAGTTGACTTTCCATCCAGATGAGAAGGAGGAGCACCAACAAGGAGGAAGAAGAAAAATCAAATTGATTATCAATCTCAAAAGGACTGCCGATTTTAACGAAAAGACCAAAAACTTGCAAAAATAAGCTAGGAAATGCGCTTAATTGAAAGAATGCAAGTTTTTTTGATAAAAAATGAAAAACAGTTTTTAACTTAAAATCAAAATTTTAATAAAACGTAAAAATCGAGGAGTCGTTTACCTTTTTAACATTTTTACTACTGCCTACTTTTATTAAAAATTCAATAAGTCAAGAGAAAGGGTCTCTAAATGTGACCATTTTTACTATCATAAAATTTAGTTTCTTCTAAGAAAAGACAAAAAAATTTTAAATTTCTTAATGATAAAAAAAAAATGGATTTTTATTGTTTAAAACAAATAATACCAAATGTTTTTTTTTTCAGAATGTATAAGTAAGAAATTTCTTTTTCATTGAATTTCCTCATTCATCAACATTTCTGAATTTTTAATTTCATAGAGAAATCTCTCAAAATCCTGTAAATTCGCAATATTATCTTTTTTTATGAATTTGAGGTTCCCTAATTTTTTGATTTGTTTGAAAATATCAGAACTTGGAATGGTGATATTTAATTCTTCACAGTTCATCAATAGGCTTTTTAATTTCAAATATCGTTCCTTTTTCATAGAAGTTTTATATTTTTCGACCAAACCAATTTCTTCTTCTAGAATGATCTTATGTTCGTCGAGAATAGTTTTTCTAAAATGATCCATTTTTTTCTTTTCTAACAAGATTTTCTGTTCTTCAAGTCTCGTGTTAAATTCGATTATTAAATCACTTGTTTCCTTTTCTACTTTCTTCAAGGGATTATTAAAAAAAAGACTTTTCATTTGGCTTTTCCTGAATTGTTTTTTCTTTGCTTCATTTGGATAATTGTAATTAGATTTTTTTTCATTCAAGAGAAAACGAGAATACAATGAGCGAGGAGTTATTGGCTCAATAACCTTTCCATTATCCAAATCTAATATGCTCTTTTTAATTAGCATGTTGGAGCCACATATTTGTTCTATTTTGTTGTAGAAACATTTGGGGTTTTTTAAAATTTTGAAATAATTTAAATTCTCACAAAGGTTTTGCATTAAAAGAATAGGAAACAAAAAGTAACGGATTCTCTCATCCGAAGGCAAAGGATAATCAGGGTCTTGCACTTTAAAGGAAAGACTGTTCGCAACTTCAGTTGCTTTCAAATTTTTGGTAGAAAGGTTAATTCTTAAATTTTTTAACTTTTCTTTTGAAACATTCTCCTCATTTTTCTCATTAAAATAGTTCAAGGTATTTTTCAAAGGCAAGGCTTTGATTAGTCTCTTTCGTTTCTTTAAATTTTCATTAGGAATTGAACTCGATTGTTTTTTTTTACAGGGAGAAATCATCTGTTTTGGAACTCTATAATGCAAACGATAATTCAGCTCATTAATAAAACTTTTTCTTTTTTCATTATGTGAATAAATACTAAAAGATTCCTGTGAAACTCGTCTAATGCTATTGAATTCCTTTCCCTTTCTGAAAATCGACTCCTTCCAAGTTTTTTTATCAACAGCCTTGTTTTTGTCGTTTTGGGTTAATAAATACAAATGATCCTGAATTTTCTTGTTATTTTCCACATTTTTCTGAAAATTATTATTATTACAGGAGGAGACTTCTTCTTTAATTTCATTAAATTCTTTAATTTTTATTTCAGCATAAGTTTTCTTGATTTCATTTTCACTTTTTTCGAAAGTTCTGTTGGGTACTTGAATTTTCGGGATCTCGTTATAAAAAGAATTCAAAGGTGTCAAATTGAAATTTCTGGATTTGGTCGTTTTCAAGAGGATGTCTTTTAATTTATCATCGAGACTATTCGTTCTGCTAAAGCTTTTTATGGGATTGGATTCATTTGAAACGCTTAATTGGAATGTACTGGGATTTTTTGGAGAGATCTTGAAATCTGATGGGGTCTTCGCAGTTAGGAAAAAGTCAGGATTGGATTTTTCTTTGCATGTTGTACTATCGTAATGGTTATAGTTTTGGAAGAAGAAATTCAGGAATTTTATTTTTTTCCCAATTGAATTTTTTTCCATAAAACTTTTTTTTAGTATTATTATTATTTTGTTTTGGTTTTTTCCTATAAAAGAGTATAATATATTTAGAAAAAATTTGGATTTATGTCTTCTGCACAAAAAAAACCACAAAAACATCAAAATAAAACCGCTTTCAAAGTAAAATATGACACGAATGCAATTGAAATAGCCAAAAAAGCTCCTTTGGATCGTTTATGCAAGCGTTGTCTCGAACAAATCCAATGGAAATTGAGATTCAATAAATACAAAGCTCCGAAATCAATATCTAGATGGTAACATTTCCATTTTTTCTCTAAATAACAAGAAATACATGAAAAAAAGTAATAAATGTGGGGAAAAAAATGTGATCAAAGCTTATCGAAAGTGTTGTGATATTTGTTCTGATAATTTGCAAATTTGCACTAAATGTGAACAAAACAAAAATTTGGAGCCCGAACCGTTTTTTCTTTCCCAATAAATTATTTCTAAGAAGTTATATTTTAGAGTCAAACTTACTGATGAGGAAAAGAAAAATGGTGGTGTTGACAAAAAATTGCTTGCAATCATGGAGGATTACCTTGAAAAATTAAGGGAAAGATCCAGAAGAATGATCATAAGAAAAATCAAAGCAGGTTATTTTTTTCTATAATATCAATTCTTTAAATGAAAAAAGAACTTTTGACATGGAAGGATGGCCAATTTGTTTACAAAGAGACTGGAAAACCTTTAGAAAACCTTAAATTCAAAAAGGCAGATGATGATGATTTAGATGATCTTGATGATTCTTCAGATGAGGAAGAAAAGGAATCTCATCCCAAAAAAGTCAAATCAAAAAAAGATCAGAAACAACAAAAAAAGTCTGATGATGATGATTTCGAAGATATGAGCGCCGATGAGGAAGATGAAGATTGTGAGAAAATAAAGGACAAACACAAGATTCAAAAAAAAGATGGAAAAGATAAAGATGATGATGAGTTTGAAGATTTAAGCGATGAAGAAGAAGAAGAAAAATTTAAATAAAAGATTAAAAATGGATTTTAATTATCAACATTCCTAATATAGAAAACATAAAACAAAAAGATCAGTTTTTTACGAGTTCGGGGGAAAAAACTTGATTTTTTGCTGCTTTAAGCAATCTCCTCCATTAATAGGGTCGAAATTCGCCACATAATAATTCCCTTCATAAGTCACCACGATTATTGTATTCGGATCAACCCCAAAGCCTATTTTGGCTTTAGAATCAGGAATTCTGAATTGAGCGAAGCTCCATTCTGAATCAAAATAATTCGAAAACGCTTTCATAAAAGAAAATCTTTGATTTTTATTTTTATATCTCAATGAAGTCATTTTTAATAATTTACTTGGATTTGGGATTTTTGCTTTCTGTTTTTTCCAAATTGTCTTGCTTTAGGCTGAAAATATGAAGAGTTCCAGTATCACTGGAACAAGCAAGCCATTTACTGGGTAAATCAAATGAAATTGAATAAATTTGTGCATATTCCATTCCCCTCCTTAATTCTTGTAGTTTGGTGCCATCATTTGTGTTGAAAATTCGAATGACTGTCCCCTAATAATAAATTGATGAATGGTTGGACTATACATTTCTTTCTAACCTTTTCAGAAGCCGTTGCCAATTTCAAACCTCGATTGTCTAATTCCATGCAACTTAAAACGGAATTATGAGCTTTAATTTGAATGGTGTTTTCTTTAGTGTTGCTTTCTTTATAAAAATAAAGGGAAACTTGACCCGGTGTTTTATCGGGACAAGCCAATACTATATTATTTTCCGGTTCGTTATTTATGCTGCAAAGTCCTTTTTGTTTTTATGAAGACCCATTATTTTTTTATATATATTGGAAATGTAACCTTTAGGGTTGGAACAAGTTTCAATATGATCATTAAGCTTGAGGTCTGCGAAATCGTACATAAAAATTTTTGCGTCCAAAACAACGACGATCCTTAATAAAATTTGATTTTTTGGAAAAAAGAGGAAAAAATACTTATTCGAACGAAGTTTCACAGCTTTGACTTCTGACCGAAAGCTCATTTCTCCAATGTTTTTAACTTGATGATCATCCCAAAGCATCACTTTACTAAGGTAATATTTCGGAAATTTTCCACCTCCAACTAACGCCAATATATTTGATCTATATAACATTTCAGTATAGCCTATCCCTCCACCTAAATCTTTTTATTCAAAATTAAAGGTATTTTTAGTTTTTAAAAAATACAAACCTCTGACAAATGTTTCCTTAAATGGGTATGAGTTATAAATTAAAAATCCACTTTCTGTTGAACATGCAAAACACCCTGAACAAACTTTATATTAAAATTCTTTTGTTTCAAATGAGACCTTGATCTTGATTGAAATTGACGGATAATATCTTTTCATGACCATTGGTTTTCTCCTTCTCATTTGTAGTTCCTTTAGGTTCCATTGAAATTTTTTTTTATATTATTCAAATCTGATATAGAAAAACTACTCTTTCTTTTGGGAAATTTCAGAAATATTATATAAAACAAAATTTTTCTTAATTATTAAAAAATTAAGAAAAAAAAAAGATATTAAATTTCTTGATCGTATTATTGAAGCATGGAATCAGAAAAAATGTCTGATGGAGAAATGGATTCTAAATTAATAAGTATTCCAGAACTTGATGAATCTGAAATCGCCATGAACATAAAAAAACCAGTTTCGAAAGTATTCTTTCTTTATTAAAATCTGAAAATTGTAGTTTTTTTTTGGAAAAAAAGAAAGAAAAAGAAAGAAAAGTGATGGATTTTAAATTTCGAACAATTGAGCTTCTAGAAATTTTTGTTCAAAAATCGAAAAACCCAGAAAATTTCATAGCGTGCTTAACTCAACTGATTGATTGCATCAAAGAGAACTTGAGTGATTCTAAAAAGCAAACTTTTATTGAGAAGTAAAGCCAAAACTTAGTTTTGATACAATTCCTTAAGAAGAATAGGGAATTTGATCAAGAAATATTTCGAAAAACATTTGAATTTTTCTGAGGAAGTCTTGACAGATCTTCAAAGTTGTCTTTCGCATATAATTTATGTAAATGCAAAGTTTCTCATTTTATATTTCAAACATAAAACTTCTTTTTTTTTCTTTCTTCAGAATCAAATCAAAAAGCACCTCCAAAATTTTCGATCACATCATTGGAGTGTTAATTAAGTTGATTCTCCAAATTCGAAATAGTGAAGAAACACAAAATTTCATTTCGCAGGAATATGAGAAGGTTTTGAAACTTTTTATTTTGTATAATCAGAAAATTTTCAAGGCACTTAAAACTTATGCAACGAAAAAAGACATCTTCTACACAAATGAATTTTTTAAGCAGTTCATTAAGAATAACTTCACGATAGCTTTGCCTTTGCTGAATTCTTTAATAAGTTTTTCTAATTTAACTGAAGATGGGGGCTCCAAAGATGATTTTAAGAGGAGTTTTGTAATAATTTATTGATTTCATTAAATAAATGAAAATAAAAAATAGGTCATCAATATATTATCCTACATGATAAATCACAAAGCAGAAAACCAAGAGGAAAAAACGACCGCTATTGAACATAACCTGGAAAAATTATCTGATATCATTGTGAACTGCTTTCATAAAAACGAACAGTTGAAAAAACATAAAGTTTCATATTTAAACAAAATTTCAAATTTGGCTCTGGGCATCTTGAAGAATTTAAAAACCCAAAACGAAGTTAAATCAAAAAAGGTATTTCCCACTTTATATTATTACAATATTTTTGCAATTTTTTAGGCCGAAAAATTTTGCTCAAGTATCACAAAAAAATTGAACTCTTTGGAAATTTCAGACAAAAATATACAAAAGATAAAAAACAGCCTCTTAAATCATTTAAAAGCATAAAATGAAGAATATCCTTCAAAATTATTTATTTCCATTCAAAAAAAATAATAAAAAATTAATATATTTCCCAAAAAGCTCTAAACTTTGTTATATAAATAGCAAATTAAAGTACACATTATTTTTGAATGGATTCCACAAGTCCGAAAACCAATTCCAATGAAAAAACGAAAAAAATCAAAAAGAAAACCTTTATCAGATCCTTCAATGCAAATGCGGAGAAATCCCATATTTCCTTAAGTAATTATAAATTTACTAAATTGTTTCAATTTTTTGCAGTGAAAGATGAGGTGACAAAGCAATATGTGGTTTTAAAGAATGTAAGTTTTTTTCCCCACATTTAGAGTATTTTCTTTTAATCTATAAAGAAAAGGATTATGCAATATTTGATAATAAATGAACTTGAGATCAATCAATATTTAAAAGAAATTTCTTTTCTTGAAAAGATCTTGGATCAGAATATCGATCCACGAGCTTTTAACATGACAATAACAGAACCGATTGGGCCTTCGCTTAAGGAATTATTTATTGCATGTGACAGACAATTCTCAATAAAAACAATCCTAATGATCGGGCTTAAATTAGTAAAACAGAGATTCTACAAAAATTAAGCTTCTTTATTTAGTTCAGCATACTGAACAGCATTCATGCAAGGGGAGTTGTTCATACAAATTTAAAACCCTCAAAAATTCTAGTTAGTGCTTTCAAACCTAATACTTTATACATAACAGACTTTAGCAAATGCTATGTTTTAAATGAAGATGTAAGAAATGAAACTATCTTTGCCCTCCAAGAAAAGGATCGTCGAAGGCCTGTTTTTCAAAGGAGTGCCACTATTTTTTCCGGCACCAATATCCATAATGGTTCAACTCCAACAATTGGGGATGATTATGAATCTTTGATTTACATTTTGTTGTACTTTTTGAAGGGAGGAAAATGGTTTTTGGATGATATTGACAATTATGAACAAAAGAATTATGAATACCAAATGAGGGCGTTGACATTATATAAATTAACGACAGCTATTGAGAAGCAATGCAACTCTTTTTCACGTTTTTCTTTTTTTCATTTTGAACTTATTAACATTTTCGATAGAGGCTGTAAAAAGTTTTCTTTGTTGCATTGGAGAATTGAAATATGAGGAAAAGATCAGGATAACTGTTTTGGATTTGCTAAAAATCCTTGAAAAAGACCCAGAAAATATATTTAATAAAGATTCGGGTCTGGATAAGTTTGACTGGAATAGCAATGAAAAATGCCTTGAAATCTTTAGAAATTTCGTTCCGTTTCAAGACGACGATTTACCCGTTAATCATCCAAAATTGGTTGGTCATACTCTAATAAAAAAAATTACAAGAGAACCGAAACAAGAATTAAAGACAATTATTGAGGAAGATTCAATGAAAACTGTCAAAAAGCTCAGAGTGTTTGAAAAAATTAATAGTTTTCATAAGAACCAATTTATTTTCAAAAATTCTTTTTCTGAATTTTCGATGAATGCATTGAGCTTGAAATCTACAAAGAAGGAGAACAATTCTTTTGATTAATGAAATAATATAAAACATTTGTTTTTATATATAAATTTTATTTAATCTCAAATAATAAAAAAAATTAATTAGCACTAAATATTTTAAAGAGAAATTAAATTCAAAAAATATTAAATTAAAAATTTTAAAATTTATTTAATTTTTTAATTATTTTAAAAAAATGGATTTGGCAAAATCTGTTTGTCTAATAAAAATTTCATAATATTTTTTTATTTTCAAATTTTTTTTTTATGAAATTCAAACTTCTTGAAAATAGATTTTATCAATAAATAATGAAAAAAAATTTTCGAAACTTTCTCAAAACATTCAAATTTGAAAAAGGTTTTATTTATCAAAAAAAAAACAAGCCAAAATTTTCGAAAATTTTTAAGGTTTTTGAAAAATTGATGTTAAATCAACATTTTAAGCCTATGCTGTTGTTAGTCCCGGTGCAAACCAAAGAAGCTCCCCAATCATTGACGCAATAGGCCTTTTGACAACATGTAACTTCTGACCATATCGAGACCCCAGATACTCCGCATAATCTGCCAGTGCCTGTGATAAAGCAGGCAGCCACACAAGAAAGACTCGCAAGAGTGAAATTATAAACTTCTTTCGGGACACTGGGCGTTGTAGTTGTAGTCAAGTGGAATTTTCCGCGCTTGCTTTCTACAACAATAAAAAAGACCACTGCTGAATATAAAATGAAGTAAAATAGATTTTGCAAGATTTTCATTATTTCTTAGGAATTTCAAAATTATTTTATATTAAAATTAAAAAAACTTTTGTTTGAATAGTTTTTTAAGCATAAAAACAATTGTTAATCATAATTCCAACATTTCTTTTACAATTTCCTGTAATTGCAAAACTAATTTTTCCTCATCTCTTTTCTCATATTCATAATTTTCATTTGATTTACTCTCAGGAACATGCATTGTTTGGCTCTTTTTAAACTTTTTCGCTTGATCCGGGGTTTTATTTGCTTCCGGCATTTTTTTTATCTGATCCATTTTGCCTTTTTCGATCTGAAATTCATTCAATTGTTCAATCGCACGGTTTTCACTCCAAATCAGATTTTCTCTTTCGACATTCAAATCATAAATTTTTTCTTTTAGTCTTTTAATTTCATCCAAAAATTTCTTTTTTTCATTTTCTGCCAATTTTTCGTTTTTCTCATGGTTCTTCTTTTCCTCTTTTCCGCTATTGTAGTTTTCAGCATTTTTTATCATTGAATTTGAATCCCCTGCTTTAAAACTAAACTTGACACTTTTTACTGCCTTCTTTTCTTTTTCTATTTGATTAATATTATTATTCTGAATATTGGTATCAGAAGAGATCATGGCAGTGTGAAATAATTTTTCTTCAGGACTCAATAAATATTCAGGATCTTTAAAAAATGGAGTAGGAATACTCTTGTTTGAGCTCTGTTGTTTTTCTCTTTGAAGCTCTTCCATAAGTTCCGATTTCTTATTCAGTAAAATTAAATCATTATTTTTATCAGTTAATTCCTGAATCATGTGACTTTGTAGTTCTAGCTGCTGGTTATTGAAATTGATTTGTCCCACGTATTCATTTATTTTTTCCTTTAAGTTTAGAACTTCAATCTCTCTATCGTTTAAAAAAGCCTTCAATTGCTCATTTTCTCTAAATAACAATTGCTCATTTTCTCTAACTGACAATAATTCATTTTCTCTATCTAATTCATTATTTGATTCCTTTGCTTGCAATACAGCTACATATTCATTAATTTTTTCCAATTCAGTTAATAGTTGAGAAATTGTTTGATCTTTTTTACCCAAAATCTCTGAAATATCAACTTGCGAATCTTGCAAATTGATAAAAGCCCCAACATTGCTACCACTAAGCAATTTACCCTTTATTTGAATTTCAATGTTTTCTTTTAAACTTTCCATAAGTTGCAGAGTCTCAAGTTCATGACTTTTCTGGAATTCCATGAGTTCACCCCAAAGAGTTTTTATCAAGAATAATTGAGCTTTGATCTCCATTTTCAGCAATTTATCTTAAATGATCAAAAAATCAGAAATCACAAAGCTTAAAAATTTGTACCTCCTGATGAATACTCTAAATTATCGCTTTGAGAAAGTGGATTTTGAATATAATAACCGTTTAATTGTGGGCTGTTATGGGAATCTGGAGTTCCATTCGGATTTTTAATTTCAGAGAAGTTATATTGCATTGAAAAATTATTTGTTTTTAAATTTTATTCTTAACTTTGAATTTTAATCATATTATTTTTTTTCTTTTTAATTTGTTTTTTTAAATTTTAAATTTTAATTTTTTTTGTTTTGGTGTTGGATTTTGGTTTTATTCTTATTTTAATTTATTCTTGGTTTTTCTAAAGAGATCTTTTACCTTTTTAACATTCTTACGCTTATTTGGTTTCCATCCAAGTGAGCACGATGCATATTATCTTGAATAAAATTAAAAAGAAAACTATGATCGCATTACCTATAGCTTTGAATGCGTCTTTTTTTCTTTCAAACATCACATAGCCCACTGCGTTTGATTTTGCCTAGAAAGTTAAAGTCGGAACCTGTAAAAATTATATCAAAATTATTTACTGCGTTATCGTTCTCGACATCAGCATTGATGATTTGACCAAAAGTCGAAAAAGCATCTTTTAGGTTTTGCCAGCTCATGTTCCAAGGAAGGTTTTTAATTTCAAGTTTATATCCTTTATCCTTTTCTTCAAGCGACACACTGGTTTCTAAAAATAAAAAATTTATGGAATTGAAATCACAAATAAAAAGAAAAAGAAATGAAAATTATTAAATTAAAATGTTAATACTTCGTTTGGTCGAGTTTTTCTCTTCATTGTTTTGGCTCGACTCTTCTATTTTCATTTCATTATTATTACCATTGTTGTTATTATTAGTGGTAATAATATTATTATTGGTATTCAAATTGTCATTTTTGTCAAAAAGAGGTGATTTGGAGCGTTGACGACTGGGAGTTTTGGATTTAGACTTGGATTTGGATCGAGATTTGGATTTGGATTTGGATTTTGACTTAGATTTTGATTTTATTGATTTCGATTTAGATTTGGATTTGGACTTAGTTTTATGGATTTTTTTTGAGCTTTTTGAAGTTTTTTTGTGATCTTTTTCTTTTTTTTTCTCCTTATGATTCTTGTGTTTTTTTCTGGAATTTGATCTGCTTCTGCTTCGGCTTTTGCTTTTTTCTCTTGATCTTTTCTTCTCACTTCCTTCATAATCCTTTGATGTCTTCACAAAACTGAGATTGTCCTAAAAAAACGAAAATAAAATAAATCCTTCATCGAAGCAAAAGAATAAAGCATAAAATCATAAAAAACAGAATTTAGAAATCGTAAAAATTAAATTCTTTTCTTCTTTTAATAATTTTGTTCTTTTATAGTAAATTTTCACTTCTCTTATATAGATGTATCTCCCATCCAATTTTGTATCATTCAATACTTTTATCGCTTTCACAGCCTCATCATGTTCTGAAAACTCCACCAAACTTTAATTTGAACAAAACCAATTATTAATTCTCGCGGCCTTTTACATACCCACAACCTTTGGATCTGCCTTTGTGATCCAAAAAGACGTCAGCATACAACACATTGCCTGCTTTCTTCATATAATCTTTCAATTTCTGCCAATTTGTTGAAAAGTTCAGGTTCCCAACAAAAACTTTCTTAAATTTTTCTATATTTTTGAAAATTTTCTCATTATAAGCGAAAAAAGAAGAAAAAAGAAGAAAAAATTGACCTGTTTGAACTTCTGTCTTGGTTTTGCCTTTATCTTTCATTTTGATGACTTCGTCAAGAGGCAAGCTCAACTTCAAATTGTCTGGCTCCATGAAAAAAAGTTTTTGTTTTAATTTAATTTTTTTTTTATATACATTTTTATTGAACGATTCTTTTTATATATATTCCAAATTTTTGAAATCAAAATTTAAAAATCCTTTTTGCTTTTTATGCTGTTTCCAAAGTTTTGAAATTAAATTAGAAAAATATTTATATCGAAAAACCTTTTTAATTTTTTTTACTATCTTTGAAATTTGTTATTTTTTTTTGAAAAAATAAAATATTTAATTTTTTTCTATCCAAACTGTCTCTTAATTACTTTCTTTAAATTTCATATTTTGCTAAATTTTCTTTTGTTTTTCCATCATTTCAATAAATTCATTATAGTCCACCTATTATTATTTCTATTTTTAAAATTTCCTCTAAAACAATAAAAAACCTCTCCATCTCCATTTTTATCAGCTTCTTTTATTATTTCTTCCCAATAAGATATTGGTAAACTTTTATATTTATCATCCACTAAAAAAAATGTTCATTCTAATAAATAATAATTTTTTTTCACTTCCCAAAATTTGTTTTAATTCTTCAGCTGAAATTTTCCCACTTCCGTCAATATCGAACATTTTAAAAGCCATAAACAATTTCTCCTCCTTCATATAAACGCCCTTTTCAATTGTTGCAGCCAAAAATTCTGAACACTTCTATTAATTCTAGTTAGTTTAAATCAAAACCTGTATAATTAATCGTTCCGTTTCCATCTGTATCAATGCTTTCCATCACTGTTTGAATTTCTTTCCCTGAAAACTTTTCTTGATTCTCAAGCAGCCCTTTGATGAAATAAATGTTACTACCTTTTTTTTTTATTTGAAATGTTTACCTGCCTTCATTTCGTCAATCGTCAAAACACCATCACCATTTTTATCGATTTTCTTAAACAATTTTCCCAATTCAGATATCTCATTTTCGGAAAGTTGAGAGGCAATATACGTCAAAGCTACTTTTTTCAGTTTATCGTAGTTATTGAAACTCTTTAAAGATGACCAATTTAATCTCAGGTTTGAATTCATCAAGTTTTTATCTTCTTTCAACCAAGGATGGTTTAAAGCCTGGCTTGAAGTTATTCTTAGAGATGGCTTCACAAGCATCTTTCTGATTAGATCTTTGACTGATTCACTGACTTCCTCAAATTCAGGAACTTTTTTTATTTTTTTGGAGATAAAATAAAGTTATAAATTTTTGTTTTACTATCAAAGGAATATTTTCCAAGTTTGACAGATTCCAGAATTTCAGGATCAGTATTACCGAAAAAAGGGGGGACTCCTGATAGCAAAATGTATAAAATGACTCCTTTAATTTTTAATTAAAATTCTTAAGTTTTTCATCTAGAGTATAGTATTTTCACCTGCAGACCATATATCGCAACTTTCATCATAGCTTCCCTCCAAAACTTCTGGAGAAATGTAATATGGCTGAAAATAATTTTTATATTAGAATTTAAATAAACAATTATTTGAGTAATACCGTGCCGGCCTTGGTTTTCATAGATTGTTTCTTGAAATCTGCTGCATTTTTGTCGTTGAACATTGTTGATAAACCGAAATCAATAACTTTCAGAGGACTGTTATCATCTTTAGTCAACAGAAGAAAATTTTCTGGCTTAAGGTCACGATGACAAATCTTATTTGCGTGGCAATAATTTAAAGCTTGCATTATTTGCAAAAATGTGGCCCTTGCCTCTACCTCTGTAAAATGACCCTTATTTATGATTCTATCAAAAAGCTCTCCACCTTCGCATAATCTAAAAAGAAAAAAGAAAAATAATTCTTTAATTATTTTTCTTCTACTCCATCACTAAGTAAACGTTCCGTTGGTCTTCAAACGTTTCATATAATTTGATAATGTTTGGATGATCCTTTTTTATTTTTAAAGAAAATTATTTTCACAAAAAAACAAAAGAAAACCAAATTTCTCATGATTTCTATCTCCATTTTAAATCGGTCAGGCTGCTTGACTTTGCTTTTGAGGATTATTTTAATGGCTCTTTTTTGATTAGATCCCTTCATTGCAGCTTTTATAACTGTTCCATATGTTCCTGAGCCTATGAGCTAAAATAAAATTAAACATAAACCAAAAAAGAAAGTCTGCTTTTTTGGGATCAAATGTGTAGGCATTTTCGACTTTGGTGGATTTTGATGTAATGAACCACTGTTTTTTCAAAAAAATTCCGCATCCATCGACCATGAGAAAATAATTCAGACGATTTAGTTCTAAATGCTCAAATTAAAATAAAACAGTTTTAAAAGGAAGAATTCCAAATTAAAATTTAACAATCTTTTATAAATAACTAATAATCAGGGAATAAACCAATTTTCAAAAATTTTTTGTTAAAAAAAATATGCAACCAAAGTACTTTAGAAAATAGGATTTTTTTTTATAAAAATACTAAACATTTAAAATATTAAGAATAAAACCAATTATTTTTATTAAATCAATTGTTTTTAATAAAAAGATCATTCACTTTAATTAGACAAAGTTTTAATTGAAAAAAAAAATAAACATTTATCTATTAATTAAATAGCTAAAATCCTAGACCCATCATGCTAGCATTAAAACTTATTCCAAACTTGAAGATTAATTAAGATTCTATCCATTTTGCATTTTTTTGTTTCACTCTCAGAAAACTATTAGCCCGAACATTCAATCTTGACCCAGAAGTTGTTGATCCTTTTCCCATTTTATTTGGATAACTATCACGCTCAATTAAATCATTAATTGTATTCATTTTTGGCTGTATTAAAAAATATTCATTATCAATGAACTGTGATTCTTCACAATTTTCAACACATTTTCTTTGTCTTTTCCAATAGAAGAAGAAAACCCATATTCCGAATAAAATTAAAAAAAGTAAAGCACAACCAACTATAATTATAATAATATATGTATCGCTAAACCTTTCTTCTGAGGTCAACACTGAAATTTCTAAATAAATAGAAGCATTACTTATTTCATTGTAAGCGGTTAATCTGGTGGTCAACCCGTTTGAGTTTTTTCTCAAGTATAAAAGCAGACTGGATGTCAGATCAAATTCCGTAAATAAAGAAGAAAAACTGGGCAAAATTAAAACATTATCTATTTCATTGAAGTTCTCGTTGACGTAATTATCTTTTTTCGCTATGAATTGGAAATTGTAATTTTGCAAATAAATTGGCATCGTTAAAACCGGAGCCAACATTAAATCATTTTCTGCGTTTATTTTATGTAAAACGAAATAATTTAAGCCGTTTTCAACAACACTGTCAATTATATCTGTTTTCACGCAAAACGACCCCAAAAAAGACTTAAATTTCCTGGGCCGAACAGCATCAGTGAAAATACATGAATAATATTTCGTATAGATATGATTCGGGATCGTAGAGATGTTCTTTTGTTTGATAGTGGTATTAAATTCATAAATATGTAAATTCGAAGACAAAATATAAATTAGACTGAAATTCCCAAATCCTTCAGCACTGCTATTTGAAAAGCTCATATTTAACAAGGTAATCGTGTAAAAAGTTAAAGCTTTACTAAAACTGTCTTGAGTGTAATTTTGATATTCGATTATGATAACTTCTTGAATGTTAATTTCTGAGGAACTTATCGTTAAATTTGCTGATAATGAAAAGTTGCAATTCAAAACAGCCAAATTAGTTTTCATCAGAATGAGAATGGCATAATATGAGGAATTTTGGAATTTGTCAATGAAATAACTCTGGATATCTACAGCATCGCTCATTAGAAAAGATTGATTCACAAAATTATTGTCTGAAATAATTGCAGGATATCCAATAGTATAGTTATTGCTTTTTTCGGGTAAACGATAAATGTACACAGTTTTTTTCTTTTTATAAAGATCTGGATAATATCCTTCATCGATCAAAAAGAAGAAATGACGGTCGCTGAGAACCACGGAAAGATAGTTTTGAAAGGCTCCTTTGAAGGGAATGATTTCATTAGAGCTCACATTTGAAATGTTATTGGTGACATTGTTTAAAAGATCGGTTGAATTGAATTCATAGCATTTTAAATGAAGAACACTTTTTGATTTGCAAAACAAATATAGCAGATTCTGTTTAGAATGAATATACATATCGTAGCAAGAATCATCAATATCATCGAAATAAACTACTGCGTATCCATTGTTAACGTCATGGAAAGTCAAGTTTTTCGCAGATAATACTATTAAAATTCCATCTTTGTATATCCCCTCCTTAAAATTACCATAATATTTCCTTTCAGTTTCGTAATCAGACTCAAAATCCTGCGATTTATCAAGAAATGGATAAATATCATAATAATAATTGTCGTTGCTTTTCATGAAATAATCATTATAAACCTTATAATTTTGCACAGGTCCGCTAAAAGGAGAATCAGTGAGATTCAAAATATATTTTGAACCCTTTGAGGGAGGGTTTATAAAATTGATGACCGTGTTATTATGCGTATTTAAGGTTATTACGCTGTTCAACAAGCTAATATTAACAATTATTTGAAAGAAAATCATTTCATCATTCATTTCATTGGTGAAACTTACTGCTAATGTGTAATGATAATATTGCTGATTCACGATTTGTGGATCATGAAAAATTTCAGGTATGGTAGCCACAATGTCACATACTTTATAAAGTCTCAGTGATAACCCATAAATAGGATCAATCACAACAAATATGCTTGATATACTAAACAAAGCATGGAAAAAAGACACAGCATCACTATTTTCATTAATTATTATTGGGAAAATTTTGTTATTGTTGAAATCATAGGGGACTTTATATCTCAATAACTTACTTGTTGGTTCTGTCACATTATAAATCACTAAATAATAATTATTTTGATCATCACTAATAGTCAGGCAAAGGAAACGGCTATTGCAAGGAAAACTTGATTGGAAATTGTAAGAAAAACTTGGAAAATTGCGAATGTGGGTGAAGTTACCAGGAGGTCTGATTGTGTACTGCTCGATTGTGTCATTGACATAATCAATCAAAATGACTATGGGCATGTCTTGATTTAGAATGAATATATCAGAATCGGCAGGAAGAGGTAATATTTTATTTTTAGATGGAATAATGTTGAAATGGAAACAGATGTCCTCATTTATTGGGAACAATATCTCATAGAAATATAAGATATTGTCACTTTGCAAAAGGAAAAAATTATACATTTCAATGAAGTCTATATAAATTTGTTTGTTTGAAGTCAGGAAATTCGAGTCATTATATTTATCATATGCTAGCCATAAGGAATCGTTATTACTATCATATTTTAATTTATAGATCAACAAATCAGATTCTCTCAAACAAAAAAGTAAATCATCTTTTTTGTATAAATCGACTGATACACAATGAGCTCCAAATGGAGGGTTACTGGGATCTTGAAACAAATAAATTTCATTTTCATTATTATCTAAATTAACTGCGCGAACATAGAACAAATTTTCAGCGTTAATAATATGAAAGTTTTTATATGCAAAAGCCGATTTGAAGCGAAAAACATTGTGATCCTTTCGAAAAGAAATGATGCAATCTTCAATCAAATAATTATTATCAAAAAAACAATCTATTATGTAAAATGTTAAGTCTTTGGAAGTTTGCCAATAGAGGGTCATTTGTGTTGAATTTAATGTGAAATTCAAACCCACTGAATCCGTGACCAAAGAATCGAATTCTACATCTATGTTATCGTTAGCCTTCAGATAATCAAAGCTCACATTGAAGATCTTGAAGCAATCGATTTTGAAATTATTGCAAAAAGGGATCACATTTTGTATCTTCACAGATTTTAAGGGACCCACCACCCAATTTGTATAAGGAATCAAAATGTTTTCACTATCAAAGGAATAAATCAGATTTGGATTGCTCAGGTATTGGGATTTCATCGCAGGGTCAAAATATAAATGATTATCATCAATGTTCCAATAATAAATGTTGATGGTCATATTGTCATCGTTGACTGTGAGGTTGAAGGTAAAATTCTGCATTGAGATACGATATTTAAAATTAGAATCGTTGCAACAAGAAACTAAAAGCAATTTTTTTTGAATTTGAGTGATGTTCAAGGACCAAAAATAATTCATTTCTGTGCTTGAAACTTAATTTTTATTAAATTAATTTATTTTAAAGATAGGAAAAAATAAAATTATTACTAGAATTTGAATCTTGGAGAATCCAAATCGAAAAGGCATTTTTCAGGACGAGATCAGGAAATTTTAAAAGATATTTTGAGTGGTTATAATAAGAAGGCAGGTCATAAAAAAAAGAAGAGTCCAACATCTTTTTACTTGAATCATCAATTTTCATAATTTTTATATATTTATTATACAAAAGATATAAATAATCAACGGTCTGTGTCAACATTTCAGGTGCTTGAGGAGGAATATCTGAAGTGGTGATGTTGATTTGATAAATAAAAATAAAAGTCAATTGATCGGAAAATGTTAATCTGTACACATTGGCATTGGTTAACACGAAAAGTCTCATTTCATAATAAGAGATCTGAATATTTATTTCATTGGTTTGAAAAACGAAGGTGTCAGTGTAATTTTTGTTGGTCGTATTAAAAATATACATATTTGTCTGATAATCTAAAATCAAAATGGTATCGTTAATAACGGAAATAGTTTCCAAATATTGTGTTGTATTTGGGATAATTCCGCCTTGTGAGAATTTAAATGAACTATCGTGTGAGAAATATTGAAGAATGCTGTAATTTTCTGGCGTTTCCTTCGTCGAGTAGGGAGAATATCGATATAAAACATTCGAACTATTGTCATATAATAACTTTCTCGTATTATTCAAATAACTTGAAGGGTCTAAAGTTTGCGAATTATCTCTGTCAAAATGGGGGATTGGATTTTTATCATTTGCCAAGACAGTATAATAGAAAAATTCCTGCGAGGTTGTGCCATACAAAGGATCAACAACATCACAGTCCAAAACCAAATAAGTCAAAGTTGAGTGATAATCCTTCAAGAAAATCTCTTCAACATCATGACATTTGATTTCAGTAAAAGGACTGCTTTTTGGGACGCTACATTCCTCCTGGGGAGGGTTTGTAAACGAATGATAATCTGAATAAATGAATGTTTTTGCACAATTGGTGGTAATTAAGGAATTTATTTGCTCCCAATGAATAACAAGCATCGTATTTTCAAATAAAAGCACGAAAGAACGAATCGATTCAATATTCTTCACTCGCATTAGGTTGGAATATTCCACAATTTCTATGTTCTGAAGACTGTTAAAGGATTCACTCAGAGTGATGGTGAATATGTTGGAGAATGGGTTCGTTATAGAAAATTTTAGATTCGAATTGGTGAAGTAATCATCCAAACTTAAGATTTTAGTCTCATCGTTAGAAATAATGATGTCGTCTAAAATTTTCAAGTTTTCAACTTCGGCAGAAGAAAATCGAAAGAACGAAAATAGAAATCCGAGAAAGAAATATAAAGGGTTTTTTATCATTTCTTTTGAATTCAATAATAATATATTAAAAAAAAAAAATGTTAAATAGAGTTAAATATATAAATGCTGATTTAATGAGGGGAATCTTATTATCATACTTTTAGGAAGGTAAGATGTCAATTCGGGGAAGAAACTTATAATAATTGAAGGAAAGATTAGGAATTTTTTTCTTTTACAAAAAAAAAAAATTAAATTTTGGCTTCTAAATTCCTAATTTATACCTTTTTATAAATTTTGATAAAGTCAATTTTCCTCTTAATATTTTTTTTAATTCATCTATAGGAATTTGTTATTTTTTGACAAAAATTAAATTTTCTTATAAATTCCTAATTTATACCCGTTTAAAAAATTTTGATGAAACAATTTTTCTCATAATATTTTTTTAATTCATCAGAAAGCTTTGTTTTCTAGAATTTTCCAGAACAGAACATTTAACATAAATTATCAGGAATTTCCGAAAAAAAACTTCTATATAAATTGCGGCCCCCGAACAAATCTTATAAAAACAATCGCACTTTAAATTAAAATCCAAGTTCGAACCTGCACCCCAAATAAAAAAATGCCAAGAAGAGGTAATTTTCACCTTTTTCTTCATTTTTCTTAATCTTTTCCAAGGAGGATCATCATTCGGAGGAAGTAGAACTTCTTCTCCAAAGAGAAACACCACCACAGCTCAAGCCCCCCAAAAACAAACCGCTCCAGCCCCACAAATGCACTCCCCTCCTGTCCAAGCCCAACCACAAGGAGGCTTTTTATCAGGAATGGCTGGTACCTTTGTAACTGGAATGGCTTTGGGAGCAGGGTCTGAAGTGGCTCACCAAACAGTTAGAGGATTCATGGGAGGTAATTATTGAAGAGAATAAAGAAAGGAACAAAATTTTAAAAAATTCATAGGGAATTCAAATCATCAAGAAGCAGCTCCTCAACAAAATCAACAACCAGTTGAAAACCAACAAAGCAATCAAAAAGCACAATATTGTGATAGTGAAAATCAGAGAGTGGTGCAGGTAGATAATTTATTTTATTAAGGCATCTTTTAAAAATGTTTTTTTAGTGCTTCAAAGATTATAACGATATCTCGTTGTGCCAAAATTACATGGATATGTTCAAGGAATGCCAGAAGAAATATGGGCTTTAAATCTGTGTCCATAATAGTATGAATGAAAAATTAAAAGTTTTGTAACAAAAGACTTAAAAAATGAAATGAACAAAGCAAAAATTAAATTAACAAAGAAACAAAACTTTTCGTTTACAATATCAATTCATTTTATTATTAATGAACTAACTTAAAATAATAGACGTTCATCGAAAATTCGTGAAAATCTGTCAATTCAATGTCTGAAACGCGTTGCATAATTCCCTGAAATTCATCTCTTCATCTTCATCAGCCTGTGCGAATTTGAATTGTTTGATTTTATTATCATCAAAAAATTCTGCTTGTTTTTTAGCTTCCTCCAATTTCTTCTTTTTGTGATTTTTTACAGAATCCCTCATTTCATTAGTTGGGCTTTCTTCTTTTGTGATAGGTAGCGAATTTTTTTGGAAACTGTTGAGTATATCATCTTCTTTGTTTTTATTGTTTTTGCAATTGTTATCTGGTTCGTAAAGAGCCTCGGTAGAAGTTGTATAGTTGGTTGAACTTATGTGTTTAGTTTTGTCAAAATTTGATTTGTTAGGTTGGGAAAGAGTTTGGCTATTATTATTCATTTCTAGAGCTTTATTGGTTGGGTCGCTTTGGTTTTTATCGACTTGAATTGCAGGGTTAGGAAATACACGAGTTGGGATTTTTGGAATGTTTAGTTCAGAGAAGAATCGAGTATTTGTCTGCGAAAAATTAACAAAATTTCCCACATTGTTGTTATTGCTGCTACCATTATTATTATTAACTGAGGCTTGAGTTTGTTGTGAGTTTTGACGGTGCAATTTCTGGGGTAACAAGGGTATTTTTATTTTGGGAGTTGCTTGATTCCAGCCTCCAGAAATTGTATTGTTGAAATTTATCATCGGGTTTTGTAAAGAAGGCGAAACCAAAACGTGATTGGGTTTGAAAGGCTCGGTTTTACGATTTTTCGCATATCTGGATTTTTCAGAATTTCGTTGAGGGAGATTTGGAGTGATAGAGTCAGGCTTATTTTTTAAAAAAGGGACTGTTATTAATAAAAATTTCTAGGTGAGGATTTTTGAAGAGAAATTACGTTTAAAGGGGTTTCCAAATGAAAACTGCCTTTCTTGAAAATTTGATGGAAGGGTTGTTTCTGATTTCGAGACTTGGATTTTGAATTGGGAGTTGTTTCTGTGTTGATGAATTTTTGCTGATTGACCTTGTCAAACTAAGAAAAGGAATATATTAAATAGAAATAGGGATTGAAGAAAAACTATTTTGAGATCGATTTCGAATTTCTTCATTTAAAATGATCGGAAAGAAGAGTTCCTAAGTTTGCAAAAAGCAATTGCTTGGGCCTTTTGTTTAATATTTTTATTTATTCCAAATCAATACTTAATTTTCTAAAAAACAAACCAATATTTTTTTTTTAATCAAATGATTTTTTTTGGAAGCATAAAATATTCATTTTAAAAAAACATTTATAAAAATTTAAAAAAATAAAAATTAATTTCATCATATGTTAAAAATAG
>Ga0302186_10001027_pt1 | contig 23994 bp, 21 predicted proteins | sample II_Bog_E1_2_FD_198782 | JGI IMG/M metagenome (GOLD analysis project Ga0302186, IMG submission 198782) | Peat permafrost microbial communities from Stordalen Mire near Abisko, Sweden - II_Bog_E1_1 | ecosystem: Environmental > Terrestrial > Soil > Wetlands > Peat | place: Sweden: Abisko...
TTTCTCGATGAGATCAATAAAAAATACGGAAACTCCAACTGCTGGAGATATTTCTATGAAGCCTTCGATTTTTTACCTTTGGGAGCAGTTGTCAATGGAAATATACTTTGCGTACATGGAGGACTTTCTCCTGATCTACCTACTATTGACCAAATGAGACTATTGGATAGAAAACAGGAGATTCCACATGATGGTCCTCTGGCTGATTTGATGTGGTCTGATCCTGAAAATATTGAGTCTTGGAGAAGAAACTCGCGAGGGGCTGGATGGATATTCGGACATAAGGCAGTTAACCACTTCAACCTACTCAATGAAATCAGCCTTATTGTAAGAGCTCATCAGTTAGTTCAGTAAGGTTATATATATTGGTTCAATGAGCAGTTAGTGACTCTTTGGTCTGCTCCAAACTATTGTTACAGAATGAATAACAAGGCAGCCTTACTGTAAGTCGATGGAAATGGAGATAAAAATTACATAATTTTTGAATCAGTGCCATAAAGTTCTCAAAGCAAGCATTACAGAAACCTCATGCCGTATTTCCTCTGATAAATATATCTAATTTTTGCATTTCTGTTTAGGATGATAATTATTGAACGAGTTATCGATACTAAATAATAACAAATTTATCATTATAATATTAAAGAACAATCAAGGATCAATGCAGAATGACAAATCTTCAACAAAAATATTGCTTTATCTGAATAAATTGTATCCATAAACTACAAAAAATAAGGGGTATCAAACAAAAACAGAGGTGGCCCACAGATAAAGGGAAGCTTTTAGCAAAACATTCCAAACAATGGGTTCGAAATAATAACTAAAGCAAAAATAATCTTCTAAATATAAAACAAAGTAACATAGTGAAGTCATGCAAAAAAATATCTACTAAAGACTAGAGTATTACCAGCAGAGTCACAAAGTTAATCAAATTAAAAGATAATTAAACAACAAGATGATTCAAATGGCGTAAAACTAAAAGATACTCAAATCAAAACCAAACATTAATCGGAAGTCACAAAAATTGTATGAGAAGAGGAAGAATTAAAGAGAATTATCACCCAATGTTTTTAATAGGTTGATAATTGATTAAGAGCAACGATCAATTTAAAAAATAGAGAGCACAGTTAAACGAATTAAAGAGGTCACTCCCTTGAAAATATTGAACATCAATGATCTTTTGTCTTTCACCACGCCTAAGGAAATAAAATATTTGAGCAAACAATGCAGAACGGAAGTGGAATGATACCATTATTAATATCAGTTCAATAAATTATAAGATTAGTGCAATTATCAAAATTTAAAATAGATAATTTATTTATATACTTATTATCAAAACGGAATAAATGAATTTATGAAGTATACGTATTGATAAGGCCATGATAATCATAAATCGTTTATATTGTCCTCATACTAGTCGAGATTCATCTAAATTTTCTTTTTTTGTTTGGCAACTTGCTCTTGAGTCATATCGTTGATCAGTTTATCCACGTCTTCATCTTCAATTTCTTGTTAATCACCCTCCATGACGTCCTGAACATACTCATTCATCACATTCATCCTCTCCTTCTCAGTCATAAACCGTTTCATGGTCTCTTAATAATTTTTGCCTTTCATCTTATTGTTGGCCCCACACATTATCTTGGCCATCCCCGACATAACATTTTGCATGGACTCACTCACGCACATTTGTTGCAACCTAAATCAATTGATTTATACTCAAAAGTGACACCTTGCAGTTGGGCATCTAAATTGTTGTATTTATTGATCATTTGATTGTTCTTTAGAATCTGTTGGGCAATTACCTTCTGAGATTGCTGAATTAATCACATAAATACTGCCGGCTGTTTCTTTTCAATTTTCTTTTTGAGGTCTTTTTGAAGGGTTTTTCCCTGATACTCAAGCTTTAGCTTCTCGCGAGTGTATTCACGTCGCATTTGACCAATTTATTTGGTGTATTCCTTGACCTGCTCTAAATATAATAGACTCTACCCTTGAGTGTTTTTTCTGGTTGCTTTGGACCTGGTGTCGGTTGTTATTGACCCATTTACTCACTAAAACTGATAAATAAATAATTTTATATCTTGCAAGAGTAATACTGGGCTATAAAGTGCATATTTAAACATCACCTTCATTGACTTAAGTACTCAAGACAGGTGAGTATTTCTATGAAATTTGGTCGATTGGAGGGGAACTTGTCCCAGCATCGCATCATTAACATCCGTAACTCCATTGGACATTCCCTTTCAATTAGACTTAAATCAGGTCGACCGTTCTCCATTGTAATGAATTTCATCAGAGAATGAGGATTCTTCATATTGGTGTAGGGAGGTACTCGACAGGCGATTTCCCACAGCACAATACCATAGGAATATACATCAGCTTTGAGGGTGTATGGTTCGTTATTAAATATTTATGGAGCCATCCAGTGATAGGTTCCTAGAGTGCCAGTCATATAAGTGGAAGCATAATCGCGAGATAGGCCGAAGTCTGCTATTTTAATTTGAATTTGATCAAAATTATTAGGGTCATAACGGTTGACTAATAATACACTGTATTCAAAATTATGTACTTTAGGGATTTGAGATCACGATGAATAATAGGAGGATCGTTGGTGTGCAAAAAAACCATGCCTTTGGCAATCTGTTGAGCAATAGAAATGCGTGTGGCCCAAGACAATTTTTGATTAGATTCGTGCAACAGATCGAAGAGAGTTGACTATGTAATATAAAGATATACGCCGTTGCAATATTCATTGATGATGTAGAAGTACTTCTCATGCTGAGTAACTCCTATCAAGGTCACCAATTGAGGATGATGTCTAATTCGTACGGATGTCATTATTTCTCTTCGAAACTCTTTCTCTGATCGTTCAGAGTTGAGGTTTTATTTAATTTTTTTAATAGCTACTTCTCGTCCTCTCCACTCGCCCTTAAACACTTCTGAAGAGTTACCATATCCTATTTTTTCCTTGAACACAAGAGCACTGAAATCGATTATATATTGTTCAGCATTTCTTTTCACCTCCTCCACAATGAATTACTTCAAGTCGATAAGGTTGGTTTAACTTGCTGGAGAATTTCGACTTGGTTTTTATTCAATTGTTGTTTATGATGGTTTAAGGGTGGGAAATGGATCATTGAGTGGAATCAAATTATCTTTTGGTTTTGTGGGAGATTTCTAAGATTTTTGTTACGGGACAAGCAATATAGGCTATTATTCTTCACCAATGTCAATCAAATAGTTATTCTTTGGCTAGCTTTTTACCACCTTTGGAGAAACAATTTTAGGGGTCTCCTTTTTCTCTTCCTCATCTTCGTCGAAAAAGAAATTCATAAGTTCTATTTTATTAATATCTGCTTTGTTTTCAGAGCAGAAGACTTCCTTAGAATAGTTGCTATTGCTGGAAACATTTGAGGTTACATTCACTTCAGGCTGAGACTCTACCTTACGCTCCTTTTCTTTTTCAAATTTTCCCTACACTATACTGAAAAAATCTTTGAATTGATCATGCTTTTCCAATCCACTTTCAATTGACATAAAATCTTTGTTCAGGTTTTGATGTGTGAACTCCATCATATTGCGACTCTTCTGATCAATAACCTTTTTCTATGTATTTTCTTCAAAACTAAAATTCTAAAATATTTTGTCTTTCCGATCCTTGGGTTTTGAAAAAGCATTGTTGTTAGGAGGTGACTATGATATTTTTTCTCTTTTAAACTATTTAATCTCTTTTTTTTATATAATCTCTTAATTTCTACCATTTTTGGGGTTTTACTTGTAATCCTTCGGTAACTCCTTCGGAGATGACTGATTTTTACTTACTATGGAATCTTTCTTGATTTTAAATTGATTTATTTCAACAATATTAGAATTTGATGATTCTATCTTTTATAAATCCTTTAAAAAATTAGGATTTTTGACCACTTACTCATAAGTAAGAGGGATTTTTAAACCACATATGCTGGTTTTATAATTTAAATGATCTGTGATTGCGAAGACCCCTGTCTTTTTTTCAAGTTTTATGCTCTTAATGTATTTAATAACATCAGGACTCAGTTTTATTTGAGGATCTAAATAATATATCTTTTACTTTCAAATAAACTACTTTTCTGAGAGCGTTCAATACTCACCACAAGGCGCATGTACACTCGTTCAAACTCATTTTAAACTTCACTAACCTTAGCTCTTAGTTCTGCTAGATCTATTTCCTATTTAACGTAGCATACTGCCATTTTGAATGCAGAAAGTAGAAAAGCAAGTGTCGAGACAAGACAGTATTCCTCATCAATAAGCGAAAGAACAATTGATTTCTGTATTTATGGAATATATGTTATGCGTTGTACATGCTCATGAAACTGGAGGCATTTTTCAAGGTGGGCAGTCATACTGGAGATGAAATTTAATTTTAGGATAGTGTGATTTTTTATATCACTAAGATAGGGGACGATGGAGTAGTTGCCCTCCATAAGGGCAGAGTTTTAGTAGCAAAGTCGCACTTTGCTTATCAAAATCAGGCAATAACAACGCACCATTAGACACATGAAGGTATTGCGCTTGACATCTTATTCATCATACGGCTTCATCAAATGTTTCCAAAGTTTATATATCTTTATGCACAGTTTGATTGGAGAGTTATCCTTGTCGTAGATAATAGCCTCAGGTGGTCCCTTTCTGAGCAAATTATGCAACAATATCAATAGTTTAAGTGTAACTAACGACTTGGATTTATACTCTTCCGAATATTTCCATATGATCTCATAGACTTTCTATATTTTATATCTTTTTTCATAGCATTTGGAAATTATGGAACGATTGTACTTAAGAAGTGGTGCTTATTCGTTATCCTAAACGAAACCTGCAATCCATCCCTAGGTTTGTGTTGTCATTTGATTGTAAATCCGCTTTATTTTGTCTAACAATCCTGTTTCAGCGACTGCTGTCGTTTTGTGCATATTATTCTCGGTAACTCGAGAAATATCTCCAAAAGTGAGTTGCATTTACTGCTCACAGTTGAGATCGATCTGCACGCGTTTGAGCTCATTAATTTACTTGAGTTTTTGTTTGACCTCTACAGCTGTGGGACGATAGATAGGATTTGTTGTGAAACACTTCTCTATAAACGCCACCAATTATAGCGAGTAAGGATGACTCTCTGGAATGAAATACTGCTTATTGATAGCGGATAACCTTGACTCAAATGGTGGTTTCTGAAAGCACATGATAAATGCTAATACTCCCAATGCAAAGATATCGACCTTCATTCCAATCTCGTATCCAGAGTATAGATCTAACTGTTCAGGTGATCTATAGAAAGGTGTTGTCGTTTTTTAGATATACTCTTCAATCTCAACGCGATTAGATGTATCGATTTTTGTGATAACCTGTATAAGAATCGGTTTACACTACGAGAACAACTGCCAAAATCGCATAGTTTTAGTTCTCCCTTCGCATTGACCAAAACATTCTACATTTTGATATCGCGATGTGCCACTCCTTTCCCATGCATAAATTCTAGCACTCCCGCCACAACCAGCAAAATATTGATAATAATTTTTTCACTCAAATGACTGCCCTCACTCTTCTCCAAAGTGTTGAATGCCGTTCTGATTAGTATGTTTCTTACCCGCAACTACAATTTTACAGGAAGAGAAAACCGAATCTTTCATCCTTGATAGTTAGTTCGATTGCATCGTGTAGCTTCACAATATTGGGATGACTTAGTAGCTGCAACATTTCTCTGAATGGATTGGATAGTTACTTCTATTTGTTATAGGCAGCTGTAATCTGCACGCTTGATAATACCTGAACTTTACAGATGACTTCGGGCGAGCTAGTTTCGTAAATCATGGAAAAGCCACCTTCGCCCAACTGATCACGCAGAACATATTCACGTTTGCCTGCACGGACCATTATCCCCTTAAGTCTCATCTTTATTAGAACAATTTAAAGTTTAAAGTGGCTCAATCAAATATTAATCTAGAGGCAGATACAAACATTAGCTAATGTCATAACTGTAAATATTGGCTGTCTATTAGAGCGAGGGCCGATTATTTTAAACGCCTTTCTCGCAAGAGATCGAGCGTGCTAGGGTTAAGCTCTTGGATTTTGGAACGTACCAATCTCTGGAGAGGACCCTGTTCACCCCATTCACTACGCATTTCCGCCAAACTAGACTAATATCTCTTTTTGTCTCGGTTCTATCCCTCATAATAAGCATTGATCTTGTCGAACAATCTTTTAGATTTATTTAACTAAGGTTTTAGATCGCCCTTTATGTTAATGCTGAAATGTCTTGGAACCATCATTCGTGATTGTGAGAGACGACGAGAATGTATAGGATGTGATTATGACTGTGAATCACTTTTTAACACTTTAGCAGATTGGGCCCTTTTCCTCATCACTGATGGAGGTTTTTGTTTACTCAGTTGATCCAAGTCTTCAATCAAGCCTGTGACCTTCTTAAATCTATCAGGATTTGGAGGGCGAAGTTTTGATGATTGGCAAATCACGTTAACAAATTTTTAAACTTCTTGTATTTTATGTTACTCTTTTTCGTCGATCCTTTAACAATGGTTAGCTTTTTTTAATAATTTTTTGACTCGTTCGCTGAAAGGAGCAAAATCATCTTCCATATTAACTGCTAATTATCCTAATTACTCATCAATTTAGATTGCAAAGGGTGTTTTCTCTAATTTTTACGAGACTAATCCATAGTGTAGTTGAGTTTCTACTTTTGTATTAAACTTTTAAGAGGTATTGAAACATTTGCTATGGATATTTACATTAGTGGAAACATGTGGCTTATTTAAAATACCTCTAATGACCTTTTAGATATTTTTCTTTTTGAGTTCAATAACTTTATTTTTGGGGGATAAGGGATAAGCACAACTCTGAATTAGCTTCATATTTTCCAGGTCGTATATTGCTGGATAAATTACGTCTTTTTGGAAATTTGGCACTTTTATTTCCACTGATTTGGCTATTTGGGTACTCATTAATTTAAGTTTATCAATAATTTTAACACTGATAGATCGATCTTTTATTGTGATTTTATCGAACTATTTTGTATATCTCTATGAGCTATTCGAAATTATACCTGCTATAGTATAAAATGTCAAGTGAGTTGAATGAATAATAAACCAAACTTTGAGTTGCACAAAGCCTATTGAAACCGTTTCCAAATCAATAAAAATTAATGTATTTTGTCAAATACAGATTAAAATTGTTAGTCTTTAAATAATTATAAATAATACCTTAAAGAAATTCGCTTATTATATATTTGTATTTTGTTAGACAGTTTTGAAGATAAATCATTAGATTTACGATTGTATCCTTGGAATACAAGTTAAGATATTGCTTAATTTATTTGAATGCACTGATAATTGAACTAAGCTATTCTTAGATTATTTGACATTTTCCATTTTAACGATATAATTCGTTTTTAATTCCAATAATGCTCGCTTTCTCAGTTCCTAAGAAACAAAATGCCTGTAGTTTTGCTCGGCAGTCTATCGTTAAGCCATTCTATTCAAATTCTAACGCTTCTTCAAATAACACAACTCTGTACTAATCTCCCGCACCTGCAACCGCTAATTCTGACAGAAATAAATGCAAAAAATAAGTCGATAAGCATGACAATAAACCATTCAAAATTCGAACTTTCAGTACCAAAGTCAATCACAAAAAATCAACAGTAGATGATGGAGTTAAAATGTTAAAAATATGTGCAATAGAAGCACCTCACCCAGAAACAGAATTTATTAAAGATATCAAGGATAATGGTTTTGTAAACTAAGTTTATGTACTAGAAGAGGAGCCTTATCATCATATAAGTCATACCAGAAAAGATTTGGCTAACATGAAAAGAAAAAAGCATGTGAGTAAATAGACATCACTTTTCAATGAAATATAGATCTTTAAAAAAGTAACCAAAACATCCTTGATGTTCAGAGCTTTAGATTTAAGTGTATTAGACTCTTTATCCCATCAGCCAGATATATGGCTTAATTAAACTAAAAATGCTATGGAAAAATAATTCTTAAACTCAGTGATCATTATCTCGTTCAGATTGCTGAATATGCAGCCTAAGAAATATGAAAAACCGCAATTAAAATAAAACTATCAGAGAGGTATGGATTTAAACCAAAATTACACTTATTCTTTCTAAACTGCAAATTATCTCAAACAATTGAGTGATTCGCAAATAGCTTCGCCTTTTCTCAACCAATCCAGAGTCTTTTACAAAACCAACTCCACTGATGAACTTAATTAGCTTAGATCTTATCTTTTATAAAACAATTTAACCAACTTTGCAGGCATAATAGATACTCACAGCAAATATTCTGAAACATACAATTTGTACAATTTGAGGGGAATCACAAATAAATAGAGCTGTGTGATTGTTATCGATGAATAGGAAACTCTGCGTACTTAAATTCCAGTATTTCATGGTGAAAATGTGTTGTTTTTAACTCCCAATATGAAGAATGTCTCCACTTGTGGAATCAATGAAATGATTAAATTGATAAAACAGATATAATATGAACCAATGCAAAAAGAAGAAACCTCCTTTTTAGCTTGCAAGCCGTGCAGCTAAAACCCTGTTGGCATTGAAAAGGAAAATATTCATCCAAATATGGAAAACAGTGATTTTACAACAGTTAGACATTCCAATAGAATAACAAAGCAGTATAGCCCTATCAAATCCAAATTTTAATTCGCCAAGCCAAAGGTAATAACTTTTCCTTCGAGTGCTACCATGAAATTCATCAGTTTGCATATGAATGATTTACTTTAAAGAGTGCATCAATCGTAACAGTTTAAAATGATAAAAAGAGGGCTAAAATAGAGGAGAAGTGCTTCTCTATCCTCCAGATAAGGAAGAAATCAATTACGCAATAATTCAACTTAGAGAGCAACATAAAAAGTAATTCAACAAGAGACAACTTCGTCATGCAAGGTAGAATTGGATGGCGAGTTCAAATAAAAAATGATAAAATATGTAAAGATATTGTAGAATGAAAGAATTTAAAGATTACAGCAAACAAAAAGAATTAAAAATAATTAAATTGCCAAATCAGAAAGAAAAGAAAACTAAGTGGATGATTTATAAGAATTAACAGTAAACTTAACATCCAGACTGAAAACTAAAACTCCATTCCAGTTAGTCGGAGACATTCTCAAAAATAATGCTCATATCGCTCGCCAAATTGGCAAATACCTTGACCTAACCAAACTACTCGAAAATCGATTGAATTTTCAAGAAAAAAGGAATACTTTGACTTCCAATTCATTGAAAAATACGTTATAATTAATGCTTTATCAATTGTGATACTTTACTTTTATATTGTTTATTTGTTTATCAATAAATGAGATTGCATTGTCATAAGTCTTCGACACCGAGGGTATACACTTCGTAATGTGAGAGATCAACCTATCTCTATGGGCCTTATCCAAGTAGAGCACCCACTTTCTATCCTCGACTTTCATAGTAGGAATTAGAAATGCCAAAATTACTAAAAACTTTCATCTCTAATGATTTTAGCCTAATTTCACTATTCCCAAAAATCAAATAATAATCGTCATAAGTAATGGCCCTTTTCTCTCTCATTTCGAACACTTTTCTCCCCCAAAGTGAAAAGATCAATCCCATTCCCTTCTTAATTCCGGTGGAGTCAAAAGCTTACTGAGTATAACCTGCGAACATCTTACCATATATAGTCTTGGCTATGACTATAAGATGTCTGTGCTTATCAATATACTTATGAAAGTTAATCTTGTTATAAGGATCAGTCTTATATAAAAGTTGAGTATACTTGATTTCGCCCAAATAATGTGTCAACTTCTCAATAAGAAATAGGCGATCGTGATAATCCGATTATAGGAAAATAGAACCAGGGCAAGGAGTAAATAAATGCAGTTGATTAACATTTTATGTCTTTTCATTTTCATTTTCGACCTGTAGTTGCATACATTTCTTATTCAATTATTTAAAATCCATCTCAAGTTATTCCAGTCTTTTCTTATTGAAATCGAGTTATTTATCCTTTCCCTTCATATGTTCTTGGTGTTGACTGAAGATATTTTATTTTTATTGCTGCATTTGTTTGATAGCTTATTCAAGTCCCTTTATCTTGTAATTTAAAAATTCGGAAGATTATTCAACTACATTTTGGCTTGGCTTAAATGGTATATCCTTCATAATAAAGCCAAGTTATTTAGATTACTATTATTATTTAACTTTTCTCAACGAGTTTCTTCTCTATACTTATATTTTGGGATTTTGGGGACTCTCATATTTGAGATGAGGATTTTCTAAAATTTGCGAGATACTGGTTCCTTGTTACACAACCTCAATATTTTTTATATGGCTGGTTTATTGTTTCAGAGAATCGATTTATTTTTGTAATTAACCATTTTTTTAAATTTAAGTTTAATATTGCTTTTTGTAGTCCTCATAATAACTTTTTCTTGATTCTTATAGATTCTGACTTTTCTGCTGCATTAATTATGTATTAGTTTCATTGATAATTCTAATACTTTCATAAGATTAAATAAGATCTGCCTAATATTGCTTACATTTTTTCCTCAATTCTTCTATTTTGAGTTCATATTTTTCTTATGTTCTTTTCAATTTGGCCTTATTTAAATTTTACAACCCAACAATCGACTTGCCTTTTTCTGCGATTTGAACTTTAAGTGCTTAATTTTAAAGAATCAAATTTTCTAACTTCGACTTCAAATCACTTTACTCGTCATTTAAGTCAGCATCTGCTGCTAGTATTTGACTTTAGAAGATAGATTTTTATAAGGTTTTAATTTTGGTTTGAAGTTTACCCTCATGATTCTCTTTTTATTTCCGTTTATTCATTTCAGTCTAAATCTCTTAATTTAGATCATCAATCTTTTTCTTTAATTCTGCAATCAGAGATTCATTTTCGGCTATTTTCTTTCGTAACTACTCTTCAGTTTCTTCATGATACTTTTTCAGTTAGGATATTTCTTTTTTTAATTTTGTCTCTATCTCTATTTATTGTCTTTCGCTTTTGTAAGATTTAAGATTGAACTGCTATTATAACTCTTGCTGCCATTTGTCGGTAATTGACTTATCTTTCAACGATGAAAGTGATTTATATTGTTCTTTATAAAATTTAAGCTCATTAAGGACAGCATTAATATTTTTACCCAAAATTCCAACACTCTCCTCGAGATAATTTTTCTTACTTAACTCTAATAAAGAACCAACTGTATCAGTCTACGAGAGACTCATAATAATTTTTTGATTGAAGTTTTACAGTTAACTTTTAGCTTTTGACAAACTATCAGTAATTTATTTTTCCCGAACAGAAATACCCTCCTTTTTGCTTTAAATTGCCTGGAAAATTAACTATCTGATGCATTAAAACTTTTCTCGATACAATTCCTTTTCGCATAAATGCTAAGAAAGTTTTACGTTCGCAAGGTTATTAATTTTAATTATATCAACGAACCAATCGAACCAATATTTGAACTAAATTAGTCCCATTTTTTCTTCAGTCGATTTTCTTCTATCCAATTTGGAGTAACTATTTTCTTGTTCTAGATCATACTTGAGTTGCTCATAATCGGTAGCCAAATTATAAACCATTTCAGCACAAGTATAATCAGTTGATGCAATAATTTTGCCAAAACGACGATAGACTTATTTAATCCTATTCTCGATATAGTCAAGGTCTTGACACTTTTTCATTAATTATGATTTCACCATTTGTTGATTTTGATGGATTCTTAAGAAAAGATTTTTATTAAAAGAATTAATGAGTGTTTTTTATGTATCAATAATTACCTTGCCATTGGTATCAAAGGCTTATAATATTTTTGTTAACTCTTTATTAATGTCTACAATCGTGGTTGATGTTCCCAAAAGTAATGATTGAATCCATTTTCTATCCTTTTGAAAGTTTAATTCTTTGAATTTATTGATACTAGATTTATTCTTCATATTCATCAATTAATCATATTTATCCAAAATCCATCTGTATTCCCATGACTATTGAAATATTTTTCCAAACTTGGTAAACTTCTAATCTTTAATGATCTCTTGAATTTCTTTGAAATCATCATATTCCAAAAGATTGAAGATTCTTATTTTACTTGAATCAGAGGAAATTTGCCCCATTTTGATTCTGGTTTTAGATTTGATTTCTTCCTCATCTCTTTTTGCAATTTTTAATTCTTTTGTAAGTTTGTCTACCTATTCTTGAAGATCTTACGCCTTTTCCTTGATATTTTAATTATAACTACCGAGGGATATCATATGATCAAGGGTAGGCACATACTACATATTAATACTGACTAAATGTTTCCTAGCCTTTTTGCTTTCTCCTATATAAATCAAGCGCATTATTTACATAATGTATTAGTTTTGTTCTCTATATGTTTTGGTTGGTATCATCTTCTTAAAAAGTATTGATTATAAATTCTCAAAGATCGAGTTATCAGACTATATAAAAATCTCTTTATAAATCAAAATTATATTTGTATTCAATAAAACAGACAATTTAGGGATAAATATTCAAACAAATTAGACAGAATTCATCAAGGATAAAAAATAATTTACCAGAATCTAGCAGTGCATTTTTATAATTTCTGAGCGACTTTATTTGTTTATAAGATAGTTTATCATTGCTTCATTTCTGTCTTTGTCAATTCAGAATGCTGCAAACAGGTAATAATTAAATACTTTCTCGATTAATTTGAAATTTGTAACTTAAAATGAGTGAGTACGAGGAAGAAGACCTAGGAAAAGCCAGCGCACTAAAACTAAAATGGGCCCTCGGCCTTAACTATCACATCTATGATGGAGTTCACAATCTTACCAATAGCGAAAGAAAGGAGATTTTCATTCCCGTCGCGAATCAAGGTGTTATTTACGATTACTAAAACAATCTACAGCGTCAGTTGCAAGGCCATGTACCTTTACCATAATATAGTGTAATCAAATATCTGCAACAGCCTACAACCGGCAACGGGATATTATCGTGACAGCTGATACTGGATAAGATTCAATGTTGGTGGTATGGGATGTGAATTCTGGTACGCCTCGCAAAACAATTTTCAATCCTCACCCAGAAGGTGTATTGGCTTTGGATATCAACACAGATGGATCATTAATTGTGACTCTTAGCAAATCAGTTTCTCCTACTGAACAGTGGGTGACTTTGTGGAAATGGGAGGAAGAGGAACCTTGCTATATCACAGCTAAAATGGATGAGAAAGTAGACTGCATGCAAAAATTTGTAAAATTCAATCACAACCAAAACTAATTTGCCACCACAGGAGAAACCCGCATTCTGTTTTGGCTTTGGTAAAGTAGTGATCGAGGTTTTGAGCTTTACTCTCCTGAAATTCCAAGTAAGAAAACCTTGACACAAACAGTATTTATTCCAAACTCTCCACAAGCAGTTTCAGGTACTCGTGAAGGCGTCATTATAGTCTGGGACATATCACTAATAATGGAAGATTACACTCAACCATAGTAACGACGGGCAATTAAAACTGTGAATCTCATGAACAATCCCAACAAAATTGACCAGATGAAGAAAAATACTGCCTCTACAGCTATCTCCGTGCTCAAGATAGAGGATAAATTTTTGGTGGTAGGCTCTTCTAATGGTTCAGTTCGTTTTTACGATGATCAATATAGAATAGAAGCTTGGTTCTAGGATATTGATTTGGGAGCCATTCATACGATTTCATTCTCAGATATGCAGTAAGACAATGATGCTCATCCTGAATAAAGCAGGGCCAGTAACTAGAAACAGCTTATGGAGAAAACCAACTTCGTCTGCAAAGATTTTATAGTGGTCGATGACAAAGCGAGGATTACTCTGTTAAAGTCCTCCCTCTTCGAGAAAATAGAGAGATAGGAGAAAAAAGGTAGAATTTTGCTTGAATCATTCGTGGCTCCAATTGTATGTTCAGCAGTTCGACCTTTGGCTAACACAATTATCGTTTCTTGTGAAAATAGTGTTCTTTATGAATGGAATTTCGTATAAAAACCTCATAAAATTCAAATGAAAAAAGAATTCAAACTGGAAGAAGTACCCACTTGCCTTAATTACTCTCCTAAGGGCAAATTTTTAGCTGTAGGCACTAAAGTGGGAACTATTCATATGTATGAGGTCGAAGTTAACGACTGGCAGCCCCCTTTAACTGTGGCAGAAGTATAGAAAAGTAGACCCTATATCCTTATGCAAACCTTTTCGCCAGATTCCAGACATTTGGCAGTCATGGACTAAGATTTCGGAGTTACTTTATTTATTTTAGGAGAGAAAAATTGGGGCTATGCTGGTAAAATTCGAGTGCACTATGCTCCTATTCGTTCAATTGCTTTTGGCGAATCAATGGACTAGCGTGGCGAGGTGCGTCTCCGTTTATTTTCGGTGAGTGAAGATATGAAGATGGCTGAATATGAGGTCGTAGCTGGACGCAAGTAGTAAAAAGGATAGACCAAGTACAATCGATTGAAATTAAAATCAGTATTTCCGATTGAACAGGAATGTTTTCCAACTGCCTGCATTTGGTATCCGGTGAATATGTTCAAGTAAAACGTGCTTCTGACAGTTAATGAACATTATAAGATCAAATTATGGAGTATGCTGAAGGACAATATGAAGATATGTAAAAAAACATGTTTAGGACCAACTTACGGTGGATAAATCACCAAACTGCTTGTGCTAAATCCAGCTGATTAAAAGAATGATTACCAAGATAAATATTTGGCCTACGCTACCCGCGAAAAAGTAGTGGGAATTATCAAACTTCCTCTCGATGGCAATCCTAATAATACAATGGGGCTCATTGCGCATCCCACCAAAATTACTTCCATCAGCAGCGTAGTTGACGGAAAACTATTCTTCACATCAGGTGCTGATGATCTTTGTGTCAACATGTGGGAAGTAGATTTCTCAGTGCTCGCTGAAAGCTTTTACGAAGAACCGGGCAGTGATCCTTTTCCTGATTTACTCGAAGGTGGCTCTAATGGGCAGGTGATGAGCGATCTAAAAGATTTCTTCTACTACAGTCAGATACGTTCTAAAGACTAACACACGACCAAGGCTCGTAAACTGGATGGAAAAGTGCCTCTAAGTGCCATAGCAAACATGATGCGTAGTATGGGATTCTATCCAACTCAAAAGGAGATCGAAAATATGCAAAACGAAATCAGATATAGCAAATATGTATAACATTACAAAGAAACAGTATCAGAGCTCGATTTGCAAATGTTCTTAAAATTGTTTGTTAACCACAGGCCAGTTTATGGCATAAGTAAAAATCATATCGTGACTGCTCTCTCCACTTTAGGTATTGCCAAGGCAGGTGGATAGTCCACTATTTCTCGAGAATAGCTAATCAAATGTCTGACAACCGAAGGTGAAAAAATGACGCTTTAAGAAATAAAATAATGCGAAAAGATCCTTTTAGGAGAGGGAATTGAATTATCTGAGGAGATAGATGCTGATTTGTTATGCCATAAAATCTTAGGTTTTGAAGACGCAGCAGATCCCACTGATCAGACAGGTACCGAGTAATGAAGAATAATGTTTCTTTGAATTAACAATTTAACAATATAAAATATGCATATCAGCTGGCGAAGAGACTAAGAAACTAATCGTCAAGATCTGTTTCGAATCGACTGCGTATATCTCTCTTCTATTTTTATTTCCCCTGTTTGCTACATCTATTGACAGTAATCTCAATTTGCTCCTTGATATTTTGTTATTCAGTTTCGCTTTATTCCTTTTCTTCGCTGATGTATTGAGATTGACTTGTTTTCTTGTCGTTCTTTTGACAGTTAGGCGTCTGTCGATATCTTGATCTTTAGCCTTTACTGGTTTCAGGTCTGCTTATTTTTTTGTCTATCTCTTTGCTCTCAGGCCTTGAATTTCGAAAGAAATTGTGGGATTATAGTGTTTCATGAAGCTGATTGAGAACACTACTACAAAGATGTTTATATGATTTTTGAGTTAGTAACGATTGGGAGCAGTAGGTCATTGGTGAAGGATTGACACTCAATCCATCTTCTTTTCGAGATTTACCCAAGCATGCCCGGAGTGCGATATCTCTTGCTGAGCTGGAACTCCTCTTCATTCTATTTCGAACTAAAATGGAAAATAATTATAATAATCTGTGATTGTTCATTGATAACATAATTTAAATGTAACAAAAATATGAGTAAACGGGGTGGCTGCCAACTTCCATTATGTACAAACCAACCAAAGAGCTACTGGATCGAGTTGAGCAAAAACTAGATCAGGATAAAGAGATAAGCAAGGACAAGAAGGAAAACTATGTTCGAGTCATTAAGTAGATTAACTATACTATGGGGAAAGTAGAGCCAAACTGGCCGCAGGAGGTCGAGAAGATTGTGGATAATCTCAAGTCAGTCTTGATTTAATTTTAAACCCAACTTATCGCTATTGGCAAGGGCAGTTCACTTTTTTGTGGCTCTAGTGCAAACCCAAAGCAGTTAGAAAATACCTTCCGTAGATTGGTGGGTTACGAACATATCTTCAGTGCAATTCGGCCCTTTCAGGACAAACACATTCGAGATGATATAATTGCTCGCTATGAGGAATAACGGGCAAAGATAGACAACAGTCGTAAGACTGCATCACGGAAGGAGGAGCTTCCCACAAAATCTCCTGAACCTTAAACAAAACCGAAGACATCTTTTATGAAATAGGGGGATCAGTGTGAGTACTGTTAGTTAATGATCGCTGTTTCGGTTTGTCCCAACGGTTTCATTGCCAAGAAATTGATATAAAAACTGCCAGATACTGAGTGGATTGCCGGTATACTGCATGAGGAAGGCACAATAGTCGATAAAGACCTTGAAAAAGCAATATAATTTTACAAAATAGCTTACTCCAAAAAGAATTATGAGGCACTCTATCGACTCGGATCTCTCAATGAAAGAGGACTTTATGGTAAACATTTGTAGTACTTAAAGATGTGGGAAGAAGCAAGCAACAATGGACATATGTAAGCCCTTACAGACATGGGATACCTCTATTAGAATGGTCTCTAAGACGAAGACACGGGCAGGACAATCATCGAGCCAAATTTTTAAAAGGCTCTAGCCTACTACAAAAAAGCCGCCGATAAGAGTTTTCCTCGAGCACTCAACAATTTAGCTACTTTTTACTTCAGCAATGAGAAATACCGTGACTAAAAGAAATGTTTGCAGTTTCTCGAGCTGGCTGCATAGGCCTAGTACGTTAAATCTCTGCATAATCTTGGATTGATCTACTATGAAGGTAAATTGGTTCCTTTTAACGCAGTGAAATCAAGGACACTCATCAAACGAGCCGCAGAGAAGGGTGATATTGAAGGTAGGATAATGTACATTGAAATTATGCTGAATGATGTGCAGCATTGCACCTCTGACCAATTGGTTTAACTTAATCGTTATTGTCGTGAGATAATTGCTAAGGATGAATAAAACTCTGAAGCTTACTATTTCCTTGGTATTATATACTAGGAAGGCTATGGAGTCAAAAAACAGCCAAAAACAGCATTTCTCTACTACACTCTTGCAGCTGATCTGTAAAATGAAGGAGCTCTTTTAAAATTAGGAGAGTGTTTTAAAAACGGATTTGGAGTTTAGCAAGATACGCGTGAAGCTATTCGATGTTACGAACAGGCGAGTAAAACCAATAAATAAGCATTAATCAGTTTGGGGTAAATCCAACACTATTTAGTCAAATTTACGAAAAAGGAGGATAATAGCTGAACCCTAATTATCAACGTGCTTTCGAGTGTTATTATGAAGCGTGCAATTGTGGTTTTCCAGAAGCATACCTGCATCTGGGCAACATGTACAAAAACGTAAGGATGGGGTGATGCAGGGTCGCCACGTCAAGAAAAGCGACGTCAAAGCTGAAGAATACTTCTAGAAAGCCCGGAATATCTAGCGGAATAGTAATGGAAAGAAACTGAACGCCAGTAGTAGTGATCTAATCCAATCGAGTTACTATCGGCGCAGGTGATTTAATTCGATTAACAAGAATGGTTAGAAATGTTGTTAGAAATATAAATGAGTTTAAATTTAGAAATTAACATCTCATAATTTTATTGACACTCTCTGGGCGATGATCTAACTTGAAGATTTAAAAATTGAACAAGATTATTGTGATCTCCTGCCCAACAGTGTCCTTTCCCCGTCCACGTGCTAACTTCAGGAAATTAAGGAAGTTGAACCAACATATTTGCATTTTGACTGCATCTTAGATGCTCTGGGGCACTCTTCTAGTATTGAACAATTGCCTTTATAAGAACGGAGACGTATGTCAAAAGAGCGACCCTTTGCGATTGAAGAGTAAGACATGGACAATGGAAAATAAAAAAGGAGTTAAAAACTCAAAAACTAAACAAAAAATATTCCTAAAAACTTTGGAAAGGGCATCATCTCTTTTATTGAACGCTCTGAACAAAGGCTTCGTCCTCTAGTGGATGCTCATGGTTTAGATTTTAACAGTTTCCTTCACTATCTCAAGCAATAGAAAAGATTTATCAACACAATTGCTGATCTTCGTCGATTATGGACAGACCCGCAATTGGGATCCTGTCTGCGAACCATCAGCAATCTATTTTTCCGCAAGCATGCTCTTTCTTATATTTTTAATTCGCGCATTCGAAGTTATGGGACTCACATAAAATATCGGCAAACAATGTGGGAAGCCCTACGCACTCCCCATGTTTTCAATCACATCAAATAATTCTGATATCTTTATCTGATGAAATAAGCAACTGATGAGTTATAAATTTATTGAATTTATCAAATGTAAGCAAGCTCAATACCCCTTACAGCCAAGAAGAGTCACTATGGAGTCGATGGCACTGGCAGGGATAGTTATATACATTTTGATAATGGTGGAAATTTTAGGGGGTATAGTCAACTTGGAATTGGGAAGTTTGAACGTGGAGAGTTCCCTACAGCTGGTAGAGGGAGAATAAATTCCTCGTATGTGCCTGTTGAGGGGCGACCCTTGCATTACATTGGAGATGGAACTGGACGAGACTCTTATATTATGTACTCATTCCATAATTAAGGTCAAATTAGGGTGGAATAAGTAAAAGTCAGGGAATTCGTCACAATTTTCTAAAAAGTTTGCGTGCACCGATTGTTTGCAAATAAATAAAGAATAATGATATTTACTCTAAAACACAAGTCGGTTGGCGATCCCAAATGCCTCCAACCTACGTGAAATACCAGCGAAATCTCGACGGTCGACTTAGTCAGCCACGAAAATACGATGATCCCTCAAAAGCGATGCGAAGCACCTTCCGAAACTCTTTGCGTAAAGCAAATTGATTCTCCTAAAATTCTCTGTTCTATGATTAAGCTCTGCTAATTTTATTGTCGTCAGTGATAAAATAATATGCTAATAAAATTAGGAAACAACGAGGAGGGAGCTGATGAATGCCCAGAGGATAAACTCAAATTGATCAGTTATACGGATTCAGTACATACTAAGCCATTGCGACCTGTCAATATTGAACACAATCATCAAGGATGGGTTATGGATGCGTGGGATAACCTTGTCCAAGATCCTTATCAGAGTCCAGAGCGCAGACCCCATACTCAAAGACAGTTCGAACATAACTCCAATAAAAATATTCGCATTAAGAAAACGGGAAATTCAATTGATAGAAACGAATATAAATGCAAATGTGGCCCCTCGAACTCTAGGCAGAGCGGACTGTAAACCGTTGAGAAGTAAAATAGAAGTCAAATTCGATTCCAACTTCAGAATAGGCAAAAGAAATGCCTCTAAATCAGCAATAACGAGAGTGGATAGTTAAGTCCGTTTAAAGTTCCACTAAATTCTATTTTATATCCAGTAATAAAAGGAGGTCAGTTTCGCAATAAAAATCGAAGAATGGACCGATTTCACTCCTTTGTGGCTCGAACTATTCGTAAATGATGCTCAACTTACTTTATTTTATGATTAATTCTCCTCTTTTTTAATATTTAGTTTGTGCACTAAATGACAAAATAGCCAACAATTGATATTAGTTGCATTTAAATTGGCCAATAGATCGAGATCATATTTTAACTTGTCCCCTATTTCGGCAAGAATAATATAGAAACCCAAATATATTTCTCATTCTATTCATAAACATTATCATATCATTCTTTTGTAGAGACGAATTTACATTAAATTGATAATAATCTCATATTTAATTTTATTGGATGGAGAACTTCTCTATTGAAAAGAAGGGAGGCATCTACAACCATCATTTCATCCAACATAAGAAAAAAAGCATGGAAACAACTGAAACGAGTGATATCCTCCCATCTATACAGGCAGTTCAATCAATTGAAAGACACAACGTTGCGAGAAACAAGCTTAATGACACTCGAAGCCAAATAATGCTGATGTAAGCCAAATTGCAAACCTTACACAAGCTAAAGGAGAAGTTTGAAAAGAAAAATATGCAAAATATGACGCAACTTTAGTTTGTAAATAGTGTAAAGGAAAGGGCACTAAGTGATGCTAAATATAAGCAAAAGGTAATATGAAACTTACCCAGGTTCAGCAGCAAAAACAAGAACATCAACAATTTCTTAAACAACAAACAGGACAAATAAGATAAACACTCATCAATTAACGTAAAACGGCAGAGATGTTGCTCTTAGAGAGTCGAATGCAGGAGGCTGAGGAGGAACGCAGAAGACGCAAGCAAGAAGAATACCTCCTCAAAAAGCTAAAGGAATTGGAAATGCAGTAGAATTAAAAAAAAGTGGAATAAATTAGAGAGTGTCACGGCAAATCTTCTTCCAGAATCAAAGATTTTCAATAATCACGGGTTACTCTTGCCAAGGACAATTATAAGAATAAGGTTTTATCGACTCTAAAAGAAAGGCAAAAAGCAGATAACCTTCTGCAACAGATGAAAGAGGAATAATAAAAACTGATGGCTCAGGTTAAAACAACTGAAAAGGCCATGCTGACTAGTTTGTATCATCTAGATACAGTTAATCCTGAAAAGGGAAGACTTCGCTTCCAATCGGATAGAAACATTAAATATAATAATGATGAAACATAGTACTAAAACGAGAACTTTGAGTCTTGATCGATATGAGCCTAATTTTCTTTTGATTATGTGGGGGAGTATTGATATTCTTTAATATATGGTCAATGAATAAAATGCCTTATATTTCATTAAAGTTTGTGTATTTGGATTCGATCATCTAATCAGGGCTTTGAGAAATAATTACTAAGCTCCTTAAAAATACGCGGGTTAAACTCGGATATCAATTTGATGTATTTTATTTCATTCGTCAAAGGCAATTTTATATTGTCCTTTTATGCATCTGCCCAAATGTCATTAATGATGAGTTCTCGTAATTTGTTACGATCCTTAAGATCTGGGTACTTACTGACCACACTGCTAATACGATTTACATTTAAATATTTTGCCAATTCATTGAGCATAGCTGCCAATGCAGGATCTAAATCTTCTTTTTCATACTGGTCTTTCTCATATGGAGTTGACTAAAAAACCTTTTCCAAAAATTAACGATTTTTCTTCTTGAGAGCAACTCGAGATCCTTTTTCTGTTGAAAGACTTTTATTTGGTCTGATGACCATACCTTCAATAAAATTCTCTTGTAACTTTGGCAATCCTAAAAGCTAAGGAATTGTTGAATTAATCTTAGTGTTGACATCAATGACTTAATCAAATGTACCTTTGATATAAACAGGCACACTTCTAAAGGTATCCTTCAATAGTTTGGGGATATTCATGACATCAACCCAATAAACTTTGTCTCTGGCAGCAATTAAGATATCAAAGACTAGGTATTCGTGATTTGGAGTATAAAAAATATTTTTCTGAATAGTTTTCAATTAATTGTAAACAAAGTCGGGATGATTCCTCGGCCAGTATCCTCCAAAATATTATCCATAAATTGTAAATTTAATCAAATTGGGCTCGATTTATTTGATGATACTGTATAAATCTTTAATTCTATTGTGAAATTTTGCAACTAGTTTGTGAGCATCGAAGAAAGACTCATTAAAATAATTTTTCAGTTCATTGCAAGGAACAGGGATTTTTTTGGTAATAAAATCATTTCTTCTTCCATATTTTACATAATCTCCATTGTAGTGAATAGAAAAGTTGGAGCCGTGTACCTTTTCGGAAGCAACCCATAGTATATCTTTATCATCAAAACCTTATGATTTAATTTGCTTTATAAAACTTTCTTGATCATAGTGCTCTAAAGATGGATATTTCATAAACATTAAGTCTTTCTAAACTATTTGGATGAAATTAAACCGAAAATTGTTGAGAAGAAAAAAATTAGGACCAAATTTTGTGGGTATGGTTTGAATAGTATTGAGAACTGTCTTGAGAAAGATCGATGGGATGATTTTAATCATGGATACTGACTATTAATATTAATTAAGGCCAAATACCAGTATTAGGTTATTATAATGCCAATAATGGGCGTTTCTTTAAATCTAATTTATTCCCAATCAGGTTTTCAGTGCTTCACATAATAGTTGTTGATCTCCTTAAACACAATAGCGTTGAACTCTTGCATTAGCTTCTTGTACTTTTCATCATCGATGGCAGGCAACTTTACTTCATCCTTTTATGCGTCGGATAGGATGTCCTTGGTGACGAGTTCTCGTAATTTATTGCGGTCCTTAAGATCTAGGCACTTGCTGACCACGCTGTCAATGCGGTTAACATTTAAGTATTTTCCCAGTTCATCAAGAAAAACGGCTAATGCAGGATCAACTGACTTTTCCTTCTTCTCCTTCTTGGCAGGATTGGGCTCATTCACTATTTAGAGGAATTAAGCGTTTTTCTTTTTAATTACGATTCTCTATCCATATTTGGACGAAACACTTATATTTGGCCGAATCACCATACCCTCAATCAAGTTCTTTTATAATTTCGGTAGGCCTAAAAGCTAAGGGATGGTTGAGTCAATTTTGGTGTTTACATTGAAGACCTACTCGAAGGTGCCTCGAGTATAAACTGGTACAGTTCTGATGCTATCTTTTAACAGCTTGGGGATATCAAATACATCAGCCCAATAAACTCTGTCACTAGTAACGATGAATATATCAAAAGCAAAGAACTCGTGATTTGGACTATAGGAAATGCCTTTCTGAACAGCCTTTAGTTTAGTCTTGATAAATTTAGGATGATCAACTGGCCAATTTCCTCCAAAATACTATCCATAAATTGCATATTTAAGCAGCTTGGGCTCCACTTATCTGATGGTTTCATAAATAACTTGCAGCTTGTTATGGAACTTGCCCACTAGTTTCTTAGCATCATAGAACGATTAGTTAAAATAACCTTACAGATTATTACAGGGTACTGGAATATCCTTGGTCAAAAAATCTGTCCTCCTACCATACTTTGCCGATTCTCCATTATAGTGAATAGAAAAGTTGGATCCATGAATCTTTTCAGAAGCAACCCATAACACATCCTTGGCATCATAGCCCAACTCGCTTATCTGTTTAATAAATGTATCTCTAGTGTGCAGCTAAAGTGATGGATATTCCTTAAACCTCAAATCTTTCTCGATGACATCAACAGCAACTTCTTCTGGTTAGTTCTCCATATCTAATAATATTCTTTTATATTGACCGATAAATACATAAATATCAAATTACATATATTCATGCCCATAATGGAAGTTATCCCTGTTGTATTAAATACTGTTCAACCATTTATTGGTTAAATATTGAGAATTTTAACTATTGCCACCATTTTCGTTTAAATTATACATAATACAATATTTAAACATCAAATGTCAGTATGAGGTTAGTATAAATGCCAATAATGAATATTTCTTGACATTTAATTTATTCCCAATCAGGTTTTCAGTGCTTCACATAATAGTTGTTGATCTCCTTAAACACAATAGCGTTGAACTCTTGCATTAGCTTCTTGTACTTTTCATCATCGATGGCA
>Ga0302186_10001030_pt1 | contig 23931 bp, 23 predicted proteins | sample II_Bog_E1_2_FD_198782 | JGI IMG/M metagenome (GOLD analysis project Ga0302186, IMG submission 198782) | Peat permafrost microbial communities from Stordalen Mire near Abisko, Sweden - II_Bog_E1_1 | ecosystem: Environmental > Terrestrial > Soil > Wetlands > Peat | place: Sweden: Abisko...
GTTTTTAATTACTGTAAATAGAAAAAGGCGATTTTAACAAGTCTTTTTTGAAAAGTTTCTTATGAAATTTAATTATTTTTTTGAAGTTTTTAAAGGTTTTAATATTAAATAAGAAAGTTTCGGCCATTTATAATGAGGCCTTTTACATATAAATAAAATAAATGAAAGTTTCATTTTATAAAAAAGAACTCATTCAAATTCTATAAATGCGACCTTCTGCCCATTGAAATTGATGAATTCTTCCACATCAAAATCAACATCAAAAAGGAAACTTGAATTTTCTTCTTTATTTCCAGAATTTTCAATGCTTTCTTTAGGAACCTCCATTCTAGACTTTAAAGCTTCCAGAGCTATAGCAATTGGCCCGTAAAGACAATTTTTATTGATGAATTCTCTGATTTTTTCTCTTCCAAGTGATAATTCCTTGGTCAAAATCCTGATGAATCGATTTTTTATTTGATGTTGGGTCCTTCCGTTGAATTTCCTTGAGATTTTGGCCCATTCCTTGGGATTTTCCTGACTTTCTATCAAAAGCCTCAAATCTTCTTCCATAATCCAAGACTTTCTAAATAAATAAATGGTAAATGATGTTGAAATATATTATTATTAAGAATTACTTGTTCAAAAAAGGGCTCAAATGATTGAACCAGCGTTCTTTGCATTGTTTATCAGTCTTAAAATGCTTCAACTTCTCTAATCCTTTGCTTAATTCTAAGGAAATCGTCATCCAGCTGAATTTGACTTGAGATTCGATGAAGAATTCAGGATATAAATTTCTATTTTTTTTTCAAATTTTTTAATTAATTTCATCGATAAAAAAAGTAAAAAAAAATTACTTTATTGCAAGTCTTAAGAGCTCATCTTGTCTGGTATTCCATTTTTTTGATTGAAATCCTGGCTTAAGATAGGTGAACAGCTTGAACTTCAACTTGAAGCATCCGATCTCTGGAAAATAATCGCTCACTATTTTCCAATCTTCAGATGACTAATTAAAGAATTAAGTCCGTGTTGAAACCATAGAAAAAATACCAGATTCTCCATATCCAAATAAGAAAAAAATAATTTGTAGTATGAAATTTACTACTCAAATCGTCATTATTATAAAAATTTGCAATAAATATATTAGATATTTTAAGAAATAATTTCTGATAGATATATTTGAAAAATTAAGAAATTTTATATTTTTATTTTTATTAAGAGTTATCACAAAATGCGTAATAGCGTTGATGTCGCTATTGAATTAGACTGTCTAATTTTCAAAAAGAAATAAATTTTATCTTAATTTTAAGTTTTTTTTCTAATTCTTTTTATAATTTCCTCAAAAATACAAAAAGCATTCAAAAGTGACACTTTAATTTTTGTAATAAAAGTCCTATTTTTCCTATTTTAAGCAAAATGAGGATTGGAAAACATTGGCCTTGCTCTTTTTCTTCAAGTTGAAGTTCCAACTCTTCTCTTATTTGATGCCTTAACTGCAATCGAGACTGTGGAAAATAGTATAAATCTTAAATTCCCTCTTAAGGAAGTTGAATTATGAATTATTCATTTCCAACTCAAGATCAATTGGAGAAAGATCCCAGACGAAGTAAGGGGAAAATTACTTAATATTAGAATTTTATATAAAAGCTTGGAGTTTAGAAGAAAAGATCAATTTATTGCGAAAATACCAAAAGAAATCGAACCAATGGGTTAAAATCACCAGCAAAATTCCCATGGTGGACCCAATATCAAATAAAAAACCGTTTGTTCTTTCTTTTTAATCCAGGATTTCATTAAAGTCTAAATAATTTTTTTTTAAGAGGATTTTGGAAAGCCTCATCGGATCGGGAAGAAAAATAGGAAAAAAGTGAATGAAAATAATAGGAATTTATTATATGTGAATTTTTTATTAAAAGATTTGAATTTTTAAATTATAAAAAACTAAACTTTATTTATGATTCTCTCAGCTTCTTCAGGTGCTCTAACGTCAAAGCAGCGAATTTCCCTACTTCTTTCTTCTGAATATTTTCTCTAATTTTTTCTCTAGATATTTCCAATATGGTGTTCAAGAGATAAATGAAACGATTTTTCACCGAATGTTGAGTTCTTCCAATGATTTTCTTGGCGACTTCTGACCATTTCATCTTGGCCTTGATACTTTCTTCCAATAAAGAAATGTCTTCTTCTGAGGTCCAATTTTTTCTAATGTTTTTAATAATGAAATTAGCATAAAAAATACAAAAAAATATTCAAAGAGTGAATAAAATCAAGAAAACCTTTTCAAATGAGGATTCAAATGGTTCAGCCATCTTTCCTTGCATTGTTTTTGGGTCTTGAAAGCATTGAAATCTCCTGTTTTTCTACAGAAATCCATTGCCACAGTTTTCCATTTTACATTTGCCTCATGAATTAAACCATCAGTTCCGACCAATCTCGGATATAGAGAGTTAATGATCCGAATCAATAGATTATCTAGTCTTAATGTCCAACAACGTTGATGATCTCCGATTCCTAACATTAGAAATAATTCATGCTTAATATCAAAAAGCTGAATTTTCGGCAATAATGATTGCAATGTGTTCCATTCCATTTCACTCTAAAGTATAAAAAAAAAAAAATTTCTTTAGTTTAAGTTTTTAGATAGAAATTACAAAGTTCCCAATGCTTTTTCGAGCCAAAAGCTCTAATATTGTTGCCAAAGCAATAATGAGGCTTTGGATTTGCTTGGAAACCCGTCTTTCAAATTTATTTAATGCCATATGTTGATAATATGCAAGTTCTATTTCTTCAAAGCTCCCAAAAGACTCATCTAATGAGATTTTGTTCTTTGGTTTCAGAGATTCATATCTCCTTTGCAAAGTCTCCCAAATAGGTATTTGTACTGCTTTTACTGTTGAAATAAAGTCAAAGAATTTCAAGTGACTTATAGGAAAAGAATTGGATAAGAGATAAGGAAATGAGGGAAATATAGGAGGAAAACACAGAAAGGTGTTTAAATAGTTGATGGGTGAGAGGGCCATTACAAAACCTGGATTATGGAATTAGGAGACAACAATTTATTTAGAACTTTTGATTTAGTTTATTTTTTATCATATTTTATCAAATATAAAAGTTTTTATTATGTTAAAATTTTTTAAAAAAGAACAACAAAAAAAAAAAACTGATTTTTTTGTCTTTTTATTAAAAAAAAAAAAAAATTTTTTTTTAACAAAATTTAACCAAATTTAACAATAAAAATTTTTCAGCTCAAAACCCTGTATTAAATATAATTTGAGGCTTATTATCACAAAATAAAAAAATATCTAATTAAATCGTCCAAAAATCTTGCGAAATCCCATGAATCCAGAGCCAGTCCAGCCCATTTCCGAAGATCATTTCAAGCCCATAAAGATAAATTTCAAATTAAATGAAGTCCTTCTTCTTCCTCTTGAGGTTTTTTTTTAGTCTTAAACTCCTTCCTAATAAAATATCCCAGGTGACTCCGAATGATAATTTTCATGAAATAAAACAATTCCTCAGTGAATCTTCAGAGCTTTACTTATATTCCTCATTTCATTTTGAGGTGAATGGTTCTCCGATCAATGAATTCGATGAAATTAAGAACTTGGGTCTTCAAGATGATGAAGCAATCAATGTGATCATAGGTAAATTTAATTAAGAAAAGATCTTCTTAAATGATAAAAATGATAGATCCTTATGATGAAAGAACTGCCAAAATGCATGTGAGGAAAGTCCAAGAGCTTGTGAGTAACACTCATCTGATACCTACAATATTAGGAAGTATTAAGAAAAATTATTACTTAGTATTTCTTGAATAAAATGTGTTTTATTAGACCTGATGAATCAACAGCAGCTTATTGGCAAGGCAGCAGAAAATAAGGAGGACAAAAAGGCAAATAAGGGCCAGGATCAATCTGCAAATCAAGATGAGGTTCCTAAAAATTTGAAAAATTTGAAAAAATGTTATTTCGTTCTCGCATAGAAAAATGGCAATCTGAAGCAATACATTCAACCTGATCTAACGAGTTATAACATGGTTTCAGCTGGAAAAGAGAAAAAAGCCTCTGCTCAGAAAATCTCCTGTGTCATCAACCTCAATTTCTCAGGCTTCAACCCACCTCCAAGTCAAAGGAAACTCTTAGGAGACTTCTTTTATTTGAACGTTTCCTTAATTTTTTTCATCTAACTCTCTAATATCTCTAATTTCATTTCTAGCTCAGGACCCTAGAGGGCAATGACTATCATATCACAGCGACCCCTTTTGGTTTTTCCCTAAACAGTTCCACCTTCAAACAATTTGACCCTAGACCACAATCCTCAACATCCTATGTTACATTATTCGATCTTTTCAAGGCAGTGAGTCCTGTATTCAAATCAAACCTCGAAAAACTGCTCAAAAGCAACCCTAGTTGGGATCTCCTAGACCTTCCCAAGCTCAGCCTTTTCAAATATGGCACCAAATGGTTGACTCTTCCCTCAGAACTCAACGAACAAGCCCATGAATGGAACTTGAATCGCAATGAGAACTTCCTTTTGAACCTGCATGGCCTCGATCCGAACACCATGAGGGAATGGAATGAAGAGCTTCAAATATGTAGAGATTTGCCAAGAATTGATTTCTTCCATCGATTGAATAGAGATAAATCCTTGATTAAAAGCCATGCGGATTTCGTGGAAGCTGCTGTGGAAGGGGCCAAGGCAATTGTGAATAAGTTGATCAACCCATTGAATCCCTCAGATCAAAAGATCCAACAGGTCTTCGTGTATAATAACCTGTTCTTTAGCTTTGCCATTGACACTCCAGATTCTTTTAAACAGGAAACAGGCCCAGAAGCGGCACCAACTTTGAGTTCCACAAATGCGGATCTCAGAAATCTGAAGCTTTTGCATAGATTGGATATCGCTGGATTACATCTCCTTAATACAGCTATTATAGATTATAAGGGGTTCAGAGTATTGGCTCAAAGCATCATCCCTGGTATTCTCAATACAGATCATAACATCTGCACAATCTATGGTTCTATAGATGAAGGGAAAAACATTTATAAAAACGAGGAATTCCATGAGATCATGAAGAAGATCTGTGAGCATTTCTTCTTAGATGATGAGGTGAAATTCGTGGATGAAAAGCAGGTCGAAACGACCTTGGCAGGGTCCATTGAAGTCAAGGGTTTGCTTGGCTCTGATAGAAAGAAATATGTCTTGGATCTGATGAGATTGAACCCTAGAGACTTGAATTATGTTGGAGAAACTCCTGAACAAAAGGAAGATTTCTTATGTTGTGTGCTTAGGACTGAATTGATCTCGAATTTCATCATCACTAAGAATCTTGAAGCAGCTTCCATCGCCATCAATAAAGAATATGAAGAATTGGCTAAAACCGCTGATACTCAAGAGAAAAAGAAACAATCTTTGGAGAAATTGATAAAATTGCAGGAATATTTTTATAATCAGAAGATTGAAAAGAACGGGAAATATAAATTCAATTCCAACATTGAGACGAAAGTCCATTTGGTAGATTGTGAAAAGCTCATCGGCCAGAGAAAAGAACTCGAAGAATTGGCTCAATTCATTATCAAACAAGCCATCCCGAACCTCATCACAGATCTAGTCAATGGAGAAAGCATCAGATTGACTGATTCGGCCTCTATTTCAGAAATCTTCCATTCCCATGGCATCAATATGAGATATTTGGGCAAAGTGTTGAAACAAATCGATATCAAAGAACATCCTCATTTGAAGATTTTATTGGAAAGGATAGTGATGGTCAAATCTTTGAAACATATTTTCAGAGGCTTGATGAGAGATGCTGGACCTGTTTTTTTGATTCAAAGCATGGCTCAATTGTTGAATTGTGTCTTCGCTTCAAATAAGATGAAAAAGATGATGGATGAAGGGAAAATTTTGGAAAACATTGAACAAGCTAATGTTGATAAGGAGAATTTGGGACAAACTGTCGATTCTAAGGAAAAAGAAGGAAAAAATAAGAAGAAAAAAGGCAAGAAAAAAGGCAAAAAGACTGAGGAAGAAAAGGAAGACGTTCCAACCAAATCAGAAGAGAAGAAAATTGCGGATAAAGTTGGTTTTTTCACCCCAGCTTTGAAAATTGCCTCTCCGAAAACAGTAACATTGAAACCAGCGGAAATCTGGAAAAGGATCAATGAAATCGCTATGAAGAGATATGATTATAAATTCGAAGAGAATTATGAGGAATTCCAGGGGTTCAAATATGGTTTCAATAAATTGGCTACTTTGAGGTAAAAATCATTAGAAACTAGTCTAAATATAGTATTTTTAAGGGATTTATGTCTGACTGTGGGTTTGCAAATAGCCTGTAGAGATTATGATTTGGAGGAAAATAAGCCGATTTCTTCATTGAAAATGCCTTTCCAGGAAAGCGATATTGTGGAAATAAACCCCCTGGTGAAACATTTGGATATATCGAGTGATGATGTCCAGGCAAATATGGAAATTGTAAGAAAATTAGAAAAGAGATTATAAATTATTGAAATAAATTAAAGGCCCAAAAATTCCTATTGGAAGGGAAAGTCAAAGATGCTTTAGAGGCATTTCAAAATTCCATCCAATTGTTATTGAATGTAAAATAATAATAGAAAATAAGGAAATCATAGTCTTTTCATTTAGCTTTATGGTCCTTTGCATAAAGATGTGGGTCTATGCTATGCAAAAATAGCTAATATATATTATAAGACCGGAGAATTGGAACAAGTATATTTCTCTTATTACAAAATATATATAAATTAATTATTAATAGGCCATCTTATATCAAAAGCAAAGTCTCCAAACTTTAAAGAAACTTTTCGGTCTGGATCATTATTATACAGTCCAATCTATTTCCAACCTGGGTCTTTTCTATTTCTCCGTGAAATATTATGACAAAGCATTCAAATATATGCTCAAAAGCCTCTATCTGATCAATTTGATCGGTGGCGAATCCGTAATAATATACCTTTTCTCATCAAAATTTCTTTAAGCATCCTGATTCCTTCTTGACCTTTATGAACCTTTCCCTAATGTATCAAGAAAGCCAACAACATCAAGCCGCCTTGAATTGTTTATATGAGGCATTGGATCGAAATATCGCGATTTTCGGCTCAAATCATGTGAAAGTCGGAATCACTTATCAGGCCATCGCCTTATCTCATTTCGAAATCGATGATATGAAAAGAGCCATTGAATATCAAGAGAAATGCCTGAAAATCTTATCAGAATCTTTGAAACCTGAAGATGTGAGAGTCAAGGAAGCAGCTAATCATTTGGCCAAATTTAAAAAGACTTTGGAAGATAAACAAAAAAGCCAAGCGATCAAAAATGTTAATAATGCTGAAGGTAAAAAAACTAAAACACTAGGAAATTCATAAAATTATCAATTTTCTTAGGACAAAAAAGGCCCTTTGGTCAAAATAAGCCTTTAGGCAAAAAAGAAGAAAAAATTGGAGATGCGCAAAATCCAGAGGGCTTCCATTATAAAGTTCTATTAAATAAGGATTTTGTTTTAATTTGATGTGTTTAGGATAGAGAATATCTTTTGCAAAAATCAAAGATGGCCAAAATGAACGCGAAATATGGATTCAGGAAAAACAACAACACCATGGATTGGAATAGATTCCTCATGAGCCAACAAAACAATTATTTAGATTATGAAAATATGCCACAAAATCCTCAAGAACTTGAAAAGTTGTTGGCTGAGAAAATCGAGGAAGGATTAGAACCAGAAAAGGAAAAAAAATGAAGATGATTCTTTTAAATAAAAGCAATATTTAAATTTTTGCCATTTTGGGCTTTTCTCGAAAACCAAAAAAAATTATCAAAAAAATGAACTTTTAAAAAAAATGACATTATTTAACAATTTTGTAATCGGAGATCATCAAAAATAATAATTTTATTTAAAAAATTCAAAGATAATTCTTATGGCAGAATATAATCAAATAAGGGCAGAAATCCACAATTGGTCCTTAGAATCTGACGATAGGGTACCCATATTTCCATAAATTTATTATATGATCATATTTTGGTTAATAGCTTTTTAGAAAGATCGAACTTTTTGCGCAGAACTTTCTAAATAAAGTGGACTATTTGACTGCTGATGTAAAAAACACTGATTTCAACATAAATTGTAACCATGTAGAGCTTGGGAATGCCTTTTCCAAGTTTTTGAACTTATCAAATCATAAATTCACTGAAAACGTAGGCCTTTTTATAAATTCCTTCCCTTTTAAAATAATATTTTATCATATTATTAGAAAATGCAACCTTTTAACGATGCGGATCTGCTTCGCAAATCCCAAATAGAATCTGATTTGGTTCCTCTTTCAATGGATTCCAACGCCAACATTGTCGAAAGATATCAACAAGCTTTAAGTTTCGGAATGGATAACGTGAATATCGCACAATATATGAATCAACCTAATGATGATGATGATAGATTGAGTGTTTCTGATGGTGTTGAACGGTCCTATTCGATCTATTCCGAAGGATCTGTATTACCAGGCAGAAATAATAAGCTTCCTTATATCATTGGCACTCGAGCCTTTCTAGAAGATGATTACATTGGAATCTATGAGAACCCTGATCAACCCATCAAGCCGGAAATCCTAAGTTTTCAAGAAATTTCTTTACCAGAAAGCAATATCAAAGTTGAAACCAATTACATTCCGAAAATCGAACAACCACCACCACCTGTTCCTAATCAGAATCCTCAATCCGATGTTTCACAAGTGATCAATAACAATAACAATGCCAATGCGAATAATAATATACCAAATCCGCCACAATTGAACAATGGAACTAATGGAATTATGGTGAACCAATCAGCACCTCCCCCACCACCAAATTTACTCTTACCAGGGATCAAAACTGGTAATAATCCACCTGCTTTGTTACCATCACCCTCACTTGTTATGAATAATCAGAATCAAAATCAAAATAATAACATCCCACCACCAAACATTCAACAAACAGGCTCAAAAGTCATCGCACCTCCACCGTTGAATCTTTTGCTGCAAAACCAAAGCCATGGAAAAAACACAAATCCAGCTCCACCGATTATGAATCCAAACCCAACACAGAATAATTATCCATCATTAAACCAAAGTCAACCTCAAATGCAGAACCCACCATCTTTTGGGATGATGCCACCGAATCAAAACAACAATCAGCTAAATCAAGGGATGGAACACAATGAAGATGCAGCTCAAAAAGAACCTCCCAATTTCAAAATGCAGTTAGAATCAATGTTCGCTCGTAATAGACCTGCTCCTCCTCCTCAAGATCAGCAAAATATGGGCAACCCTCAAATGAACATGCAATCATTTCCAAACCAAGGTATGCAAAATAACATGCCTGCTAACATGATCAACCCTAATATGGGTAATCCCATTATGAGCAATCCAAATATGGGCAACCCCATGATGAGCCAAATGAATCCCTCACAAAATAGCTATTCACAACCAAATATGATGGGTCAACAAATACCCATGGGCGGACCTCAGTTCCAAAACAACGTGAGCATGGGCCAAAACCAACCTCTGAATCAAAATTATATGGTTAATCAAAGCCAAATGACATACGCATATAGATTATCTGAATCCCAAGTCCCACAAGTTGATTTTAATCAACCATTTGTGCAAAACCAAAATTTTTACCCTCAAAACTTCCAACCCCAACAAAACTTCCAACCCCAACAAAACTTCCAACCCCAACAAAACTTAACTCCCCAGAACTATCAACCTCAAAATTTCCAACCTATGCCTCAACAACCCATGCCCAAACCACAACCGAACCCCCCTGCCAACAATTCAAATGTGAATGTGAATAAAAAGGCGCCTCCACCTCCAAATCTCCTAACTTTAATAGAAAAAGAGAAAAGTACCTTTTTTAAAAAAAACTAAAACTTCCCTTTTTCCAAAGCTGAAAAAAGCAACCAGTCCAGCCCTTCGAAAGCCAAGCCAACAATGCCTCAAGCCCATCCAACCCAACAACAAAACAACCCAGTTGTGATCAATTCATCACAAAACGCACCAATGCAAAACCCACAACCAACAGGAGGACTCACCCTTCAAGAACAATTGATGGCTACCCTGAAAAAGAAACAACAACTACAAAACGACACACAATCGATTATCCAACAATCAAAACCATATCAACCTCCAAATAACCCAACCAATCAATTCAATCAGACCACCCAATTCAATCAGATTCCAACCATACCCCAACCAAATTTCATGCAAACCCCCACTCGAGAAGACTCACAATTCAGACAATCCTTGAAAGCCCTACAAAATGATAACCCCAACCCTCAACAAAATAACCCCATCCAAGAAGATAACAATGTTCAATCCAGAGCCAATTTAAAGGCTCAACTCGAAAAGACATTGGCTCGGAATATGAACCCAAATCCTAATATTTCAGATCGAGGTCAAGCCCAAATGGATCCAAATTCTATGTCCAAACTCAACGAACAACAACAACAAGCATTGAATTTGCCTCCTTCTAGAATTTCTTTGAAACCATCGAAATCAGTCGATGTGGACAAATTGCAAAGCCAATATAAGACGAAGAAAAAGAAAGGCAATGATTTGTTCGATGATATCGAAAACAAAAGCGGGGATAGTGATTCCGATAAAGACAACATTTTTGGTAAAACCAAGGCAGAAATTCCCACTCCGCAAATGAAAGAGCCTGAAAAAAATCTGATTTTAGAGCCAGCAAATTTCGCTGTGAGCCAAATCAACGCAAAGAAAATCGAGGATAGTTTCATGGTGACTAAATCAAATGATGTCATGATGAATAAGCAGGATTTATTAGAGAAGCCGAAAGTGCAGGATTTCAACAAAAAGGATAAAATATCAAAACTTTTTGCTAATGATTCAGAAGAAGAAGATGATTTCAAGAAGACTGAAGATATGAAAAAGCTTTACGCGCATGAAAAACTGAAAAGAAGCGCCACTGTCATGCCAACATCATTATCTCAATCCAAAAGCAATAACAATAAAGTATCGACTTTATTTAAAGATAATGATTCTGAAGATGATGATAATAAAGGTTTCATGGTGACAAAGCCAATAGCCAAACCGATCTTAAAGGAGAAAAAAGCCAACGAAAATGAAGATCAAAATGAAGCGCCGCCACAAAAGAGCCGATTGGAGAAAAAAGCATCTGTGAGATTTAATTTAGATAATGATAATGATGATGAAGAGCCTGTCAATAAGAAAGAGAAATCTGATGAAAAACCAAAGAAAAATTTGTTTTTCGATGAAGATGATCAGCCGAAGCCAAAACCTGAAGAAAAACAACAAAGTTTTAATCCTTTAGAGAATAAACCATCCATAGAACCTAAGAAACCAGCCATTTTTCATGAAGACCTTTTTGAAAATCAGACTTTGGCCAAAAAGAATGAAAGTCCTTTGGAAGAAAACCGACCATCAAAGAAAAACCCTTTGAACTTCTTGGATGAGCCTTCAGAGGCTTTGGGATCGAAAAAATCACCTGAAAAAGCTTATGAGGAACCAAAACCAATCCTTCAAAATAACCCTTTGAGACCCTCACAAAAGCAGTTTAATGCCTTTGAGGAGCCGTCTGAAGCTTTGGGTCTGGGGAAAACTAAAACATCTGATCAAAATAACATTTTGAGACCCTCACAAAAACCTTTAAATGATTTTGATGAGCCTTCTGAGGCTTTGGGTATGGGAAAAACCAAAACATCTGATCAAAAAAACCCTTTGAGGCCATCAGAAAAGCAGTTTATTGCTTTCGAGGAGCCTTCGGAGACTTTCGATATGGGAAAAACCAAGAAATCAGAGAAAACTTTTGAAGAACCAAAGCAAATGCCAACAACTTCAAATAAAAAAGATTTGGATTTCTTTGATGAGCCTTCAGAATCCTTTACTTTTCAAAAAACGAAGCCCATCGAAAAACCGAAAGAGCCAATGAACATGTCTCCTGAAAAACCTTCTAATAAAAACGCCTTAGCATTTCTTGAGGAATCTTCTGAGGCTTTGGCGATGGATAAACCAAAAATCATTGAAAAACCCAAACAAGAACCCACTGATATCTTCGGAGAAAGGCCTTCGAAAAAAACCATTGAATCTGAGCCAAAATCCCAAGATATAGCTTCTAAAGAAACTGAAAAGAAGCCAAAAGACATATTTGGCGCAGAACGACCTTCTAATAAAAAAGGCTTGGACTTCCTAGATGAATCCTCAGAAGCCTTAGGTGTGGTCAAAACCAAATCTGAGAAGCCTATTCAAGAACCAAAAATAGAAGAACCTGCCATTAAATCAAAAACTCAGAAATTTCCTGAAGAAAAGAAATCTTTTCAGCCAAAAACCAATGTCGAAAGCAATCCTTTGATCTCAAGACCATCGGAAAAGAAAGAATTGCCTGATTTCAGCAGACCATCTCAAAAAAAAGACATATTTCCGCCATCTGACGCCGCAGGAATCGAAAGACCCTCTCAACAAAAAACCGATGATAATTCGAAAAAAAGCTCCAAAACTGTCACTAGCAAAATCCAAGGCTTGCAAGATAAATTAGGCAATTTGCCATTAGGCGGCATGTTCCAAAAACCTGATGATCGAGTCATGTTAAATCCTAGAAGAATGAAGAAAGATGATGATCGTAGACCGGAATTAGATCATGACTTGACCATGGAAAAGCCAACAATGGTCAGGAAAAAAAAGCCCAGAGGACAGAAAAACGCGGATTTCCAGGAATCAGAAAACGATTTGAATTTGAAATTCGAAAGACAAAATAACGCAATTGTTCAACAACCAGAACAAAACGAATTTTCAGAACAAAGATTGTCTGAAAGCTCACAAACTATTGAAAATAACAACACCAGACCTAGTAAAAAGGGGATGTTTGAAGAGGAAAAGAGTTATGATGTTTTTTCCAAGCCTTCAATACAAAATAAAGCCAATCCAACGACAATTACTATGCCTAAGACTGAAAATGTAAAGAAACCATTAAAGAATTTATTAGATGATTCAGATGATTTGCCTAATCCTGCGACTTCCAGACCTTCGAATCAACAATCAAATCCTTTACCGAAATTACCTGATTTATCCTATGATCGCCCTTCGGAAAGGAAAAAGGAAACAGCTAGAGTGGAGAAATTATCTCAGGAAAGCTTTGAAGCTAACAAACAACAACTTCCTCCATTGCCTGTGATTTCTGATGATAAAAAAAAGAAAAAACATCCTTTGGATAGACCTTCTGAAAAAGATAGACCTTCTGAAAAGCCTCCTGTTCTTGAGGAAAAGAAAAGCAAGAAACAGGACATTTTCGATGATGAAGATAATGATCTGGCACCTACAAAGCCTAGTCTAACAAAGGGCAAAAATGCCATTGATATTCCGCCGATACCAGGAAAAGTTGAAAATAAGGCAAATTTACCAGATTTCAAAGCGCCTTCCTATGTAGCGAAACCAGGAGAAAAAGAATCAAAGAAATTAAAGAAATTATTCGATGATGATGAAGATGATGGAGATTCATTATTTAAACCAAATAAACCCAGCTATGGAAACAATGCCGGTGGTGGTGGAAAGAAGAAAAATCTTTTCGGGGATTAAAAAAGAGAAATTAATTGTAAAGAACCGAATTAATTAAAAATTGAATAAAAAAATGACACGTTAAATTCAATTTAACGAATTTAATTAAAAATCCTTAGTTTTTTTTCTTAAAAAAAAATTATCACAACTTTCATTAAAAATTTGAATAAAAATGTCCCGTTAAATTTAATTAAAATCTTTAGTTTTTTTTCTTAACAGCTTTCATGCTTTTCAAACAAATCAACACAGCGAAAAAGCCAAGAATGACGATTATCAACGACCATAAGAAGACCACATAGTTAGGAAATGGTTCGTTGAAAAATCCTATAAAAAAATATTATTAGCTAAGAGAGAAAAAATAAAATTATTTACCGTTTGAAAATTTGAACAAAATACAATATTCAACAAATAACATCAGATGACAAATCCAACAATGGGATTTAATTTCACCTCTGAGAAATTTTCATTTAGATAATAAATTTTTGAAAAATAACCCTTCTGAATAAAGATATTCATAATATTCTCTAGTGGAGGACATGGCTATCAGACCCCATAAATATACTCTCATTTGTAAGATGATATGGGAAGGAGGAATCCAAAGTACGAATTTATTGAAGAAATTACTAAGATCCACCAAACTCATCTTAAATAATTTTTTATAAATATTCAAATAATATTAAAGATTTCTTACAAAGGCAATATACCAAAGAACTAAGAGGAATTTGGAAAGCGATGTGAAGGCAACCCATTCATGGGTTTTTAAATCATCGCTTGTAAATAACTCGCAGAAGTTTTGGATAAAACTTTTCTGTGAAATTCTTTCTTTATCAGCCATTGAAAACCAATTATATTTCTAAAAAAACTCTTTGAAATTATTAAAAAAATAAAAAATGAATACCTTAACGTTATAATATCTTATCGTGAGTTCTCCCAAAAATATACCCAAGCCATTACAAACAATTATATCAACAATGATCTGTAAATAAAAAATTAACAAAAATTAAACAAATTATATTGTACGTGATCCCACCAACATTCGTAAAAATTCGGCAACCAATGTCTAAAAGTGATTTCCAAAAACTCGAAAAAAGTGCTCAAAAAAAAACAAAATTTCCAATCTCTTTAGAAAAATTAATATGTTTCATGATTTAATTTTATTGCTAAACCTGACAATCATCATTTTGACCCACCATCCCAAAAGATGGGCGATAATATAAACATCAAACGTTTGCTAAATATATTTTTTCAGATATATAAAATACTAAATTTTTATAATAATACCTTGATATTGTAAAATTTGGAAATAGCATTTTCTGGCGTATAAATTCTGCAATCTTCAGCATAAGTCTTTTCTGGTAAGGATTTTCCCAAATCATGATCTATATCAACAAGAAATTTCATCACTTCTTCTCTGGACTAAAAGCAATAAAATTTAAAAGTTTCTCAAAAATATTATTGACATGAAAAAGAATGAAGATTATCAAGGCTAAATAACATAAGGCAGAAGCCAAGATAATTTTCCACATGAGTCTATGTGGTCTTCTGAAATAAGAATTGGGGAAAAATAACAGGCCAAATCCAACCACTGAAATATAAGCAAAACATAAACCTCTAAAGATAAATTTAACTCATCAAAGTTCTTTTATCAAAATTTTACTTTGTAGTCGAATATCTCATTGGTAACAAATATGCATATCGTTGAAAAAGATCACAGGTTTCAGAAAACACCAAAAGTAGAAGACAAAGCAAAACAAAAAGGAAAACTTTGGGAGAAAAGAACAGAATTTTATTGCTCATTTTTAACTCAAAAGGCAATTCATTTTGATGGACATGATTTGAGTCTTTTTCATTGAATCGAAGATCTGAGTCGAAAAAATTATCATCCTCGGCTTCTTTTTCAGAAATGGCCTTTTTGTTTTTCTTTTTGGGTTTTGAGGAAAGATTTGACATAAATTATTAAATCTAAATTCTTATTAAAATATTATAGTCGAAGGAGGCGATAATCGTCTGAAATAAATAATATTTCCAAAGTTTATATATTTGAATTTTAGCTCAATATTTTCAGTTTTTATATATAATTTATCCTGATTTTTTTTATGATAACATTGGTTTTTTATCATCTAGGAAAAAAAGAAACTTTTATTAAGAATATAAAGTTTTTTATTCATTATATAATTTATCGTGATTTTTTTATGATAAAATTGGTTTTTTATCATCTCGGAAAAAAAGAAACTTTTATTAAGAATATCAAGTTTTTTATTAATTATAATAAATTATTTTTTTACACTGCCCTTTTAAAAAAAAAAATTCCATGGCTTCTTATACATACTTGTTTAAATATATTATCATAGGAGATTCCTGTATGTTTTTCCCCTTCTAAATAATTTTATTTTATCCATAAGGTGTTGGAAAATCTTGCATTTTGCTCCAGTTCATTGATAAGAAGTTTAAGATAGATCATGATGCGACCATAGGAGTGGAATTTGGGTCGAAAACTCTGAACATTAAAAGCAAAAATTTAAAGCTCCAAATCTGGGACACAGTTTTCCATAATAAATATGTTCTTTAATATTTAGAGATAAAATAAGGCTGGACAAGAATCATTTCGATCAATAACAAGATCTTATTATAGAGGGTGTTTATCTAAACTTATATAACAAATTAAACAAATATTAAAATAGGTCAATTGTCGCCTTGCTTGTTTATGATATTAGCAGAAAGGAAAGTTTTAAAAATATATCTAAATGGTTAGAAGAAGCTAGAAGTTTTTCCAACCCGCATATAGTATTGGTTTTGGTGGGAAACAAAAGCGATTTGGAAGATCAGTGTGTTTTAAGAATTTTTTTTTGAGAGAAGTATATTTTAATCATAAGATTTTAGGAGACAAGTCTCGACAGAAGAAGGGCAAGAATATGCCAAAAACAACAATTTATTGTTTTTCGAAAGCTCTGCCAAAACTTATTACAACATTAATGAGGTAGAGTTAGATTTTTTGTTTTTAAAATTTGCTGGAGACAGATATTTAATGGGAGTGCAGAAACAGTTTTGAGGAAAATAGAAAATCATGAAATAGATGTTGCAAATGATGTAAAATAATGAGAAATCATTTTGATTTAATGCATTCAAATTAAGGTGCATGGAGTAAAGATAGGTTCTCTTTATAGTGGCAAAACGGATGAAATGGAGACAATTCAAAAGAAAAAGAAATGCTGTAAAAATTAAAGGTTCTTTTTTTCAGGAAGGAAGAAATTCATTCTTCATAATATATCTGTTTATTTGATAAATAATTGATTATCCAGAAAAAAAGACATAGATCGTTAAATTGTTTTACAAAAAATGTTTTAAAAGAAAAAAAGTTGGATTCAGAAAAAAATAAAAAATTTATTTTTTTAAGTTTTCAAAATAAAAAGCTAAAATTCATCATTTTTTGACTATGAAATTTAATAAAGTTTTGTTTCTCGAGAAAAAATAAGATATATAATCAAATGAATTGTTTTAGATGAATAATGGAATGTTTCAAATAATTTTTTTAATGTGAAATTATTTGAAATTTAATTAGTTTTTTATGGTTTTTTTGTAGCTTTTTCTTCAATAATTCAATATTTCATTCTCTATATTATCTTCAGCTAACAAAAATAATCTTTTATCAACCTCATTCATTCTTTGTAGCATCTTATTATAAGAGAGTAGGAATTTTTCTTTTTTGGCTTCTTTCTTCCGAATTTTAGCTTTATTTTTTTCTTTTTCCTCTGTTTCAATGGTCGGTTTCCCTAAAAAATCAAATATGACCAATTGATCTTCATCTAATAAAATTTTCTTGAGTTTTTCAGTATCTTGCAGTTTTGTCAAGATGTGAATAAGATCCAATTGTTTCGAATAGGTCTTTTGGATTTTATTAATTATTTCTTTTTTTTTGGATTTTTTGGATAGATAGCAAAATTTATATAACACATGCTCTAAAAACGATAGTTTTATTTTTGTTTCTTCAATCTTTTTATTTTCATTTTCTGCAAAAGTTCCAATTGTGACTTGTTTTTCTGGAAAATTAGATATTATATTGGAGATTTTGGGATCGATGGAATCCTTGAGATTCTTCGTTTCAATCGGGATTTCAACATTAATTTTTTCTTCTTCTTGGGAAAAATCAAAAATAGCAGATTTGTTGGTGTTTTTTATTAAAACTGTTGGATAGGGAATGTTTTTTCGAGAGGGAATATTGGCCAATGAAATTGTTTCCTCCTTAACCTGAATTTTGGTTTCTTTATTTTCGGTAGTTTTTTCTGTCACAATGTTTTTTTTTTCTACTCTTTCTGAACAAAAAAGAAGAGATTTCCTCACTTCATTTGATTGCTTTTGTAAGATGACTTTTTTGGCTAATTTTTCTGATTTCAAGATCTTCGATTTCTTTGTTTTTTTCATTTCTAATTTTTCATTTTGTTCATTAAAAACTTGTTTTGGACTCATCAAAAATCTCCCTTCTGAAAAAAGCGGAATTGACTTCTTCATTTCAATTGTATTTTTAGGCAATCTCACTTTTCTGCGTGGTTTCCCACTGATTTTCACTATATTTAATTTCGTTAAAATTACTTTCATAGTGTTGAAATCGTTGACGAAATTCGCAATGAATGAGAAAAATATGACATAAATCTTCGACATTCCGCTGAGTGAAGCTATGATCTCTGGTAGTTTTTGATATCTTCTTGTGTCAATTTCGACATTTTGGCTTGCATATAATTGATAGATAAAGAGGCGGTCATCTATTCTTTCCAAAAAATCAACGTCTGAAGTATCATACATAAAGTTTTGGTCTTCTTCGATAGATGGAAAAAGCCAACCTTTATCTGTAGACAATTGTGCTTGCTTCAAATAGATAAACTCCTTTTTGGTGATTTTATAATTGATTTGAGGAAAATCGAATAAATATTCAATTTTCATGGGGTTTTCGTAGTCATAAAAATCAATTAGAGCACTTTGATATTGAACGCACATAAATCTTATTTGTGTAAAATAATCCTCGATCTCATCTGGAGATTTGCACGTGACTGGAGATGTGGCATTATTACAGACATTCAACACTATATAAGCAAATTGTACTTCATTTTCATTCCATCCACCTTCGATTGCAAAGGTGTTATTATCAAGACAATACGCATTTTCCGGACTTACCTCATCATAAATTAATGTATTGTTATTCATATCACTAAATGTGCACAGATGAAGCGTTTTGTTATCGATTGAAATATATTCGAACTGACCTGTCGAGTAATTATACTTTTCATGGATTATTAGGAAAGTAAAGAAAAAAATAGAAGGATCAACCATTGCGTTACCAGAACTATCCAAAACAGAAACGGTGATAACTTTGCTTTCATCAAAGGAAATTGTTCCTGCATGGGAGTATTTTTTGTTTTGGGTTACTATGATGGGATTTTCTTTGAGGTAAAAATCACTTGAAAAGAAGCTGTATAACAAGAAACCATACATAAAAAGAGAAAGGAAAATTCCAAGTGGAGTAAACCTTTTCTTTCTTCCCTGATAATATAGAGATATTGGAATACTGAATAAATCGAGATTCAATGTTAAAGAGATACACCATTTTTTCATTTTATAAATTTATTATTTTTATGTAAAATAATTTTTGTATTGTAAAATAATTTTTATATTGTAAAATAATTAATTTGTCTTTTAAAATAATTATAATGTATTGTAAAATAATTATTATGCTTTTAAAATAATAAACATTTTTTTGTCTCGAACATACCTTCATAATTTTTTTTTATTTTTTCGTTGTGTCCTAAAATGAGATTTTGTTATTTACATAATTAAATAATGAAAGAAAGAAAGAAAGAAATGAAAGAAATGAACCAAAAAATCATATTAATTATACAATTATAAATTTAACAATTTATAGAGTTAAATGAAAAACAAGGAAGCAAAATATGATTTTCCAAGTCTCAATGTTCAATTTTTGATAAAACAGTAGTTTTGGTTTTATTTGATACCTTATCCTCAGTGACAACTTTAGAGAAAAAGAAGCCTTAGTAAAAAAAATTCGAGAGATCGGAAAAAACAATTCCGAATATGCTACAAATAAATATTTGTTCCCATCCATAAAAAATGCAAATAGCAACCCTCAAAAAAAATGTTTTTAATAATTATCTATTCTTCATCATTTATTTTTTTCATTCAGTCCATAGCGAAGAAAATCATCGAAACAATGTTGCACTTTTGGAAAAATTAGTCCAAATTTCAACAAGACCTTTCTCAAAAGAATATGTAACTTTTTAAAATTTTTTTTTACCAAAAATTAAAATAGGCACTTGATAATTATGCACCTTTAAAAAAAATGCGTGGCTTCAGACAAATCAATACCACTTTGAATATAAACATCGAAAATACCAGAATTATGGGCAAAATATTAGAACAGTTAATTATATTTTTATGATAACGAAATGAAATTATACAGGAATTCAGAATTCAGCAAAAATAAAATGAAATCTGAATTCAAAAAACATAAGGAGCTCACAAAAAGACTTGAAAAATTCTATAAAAATGGGGACTCGATAAAACTGAAATCAAAATTAAAAGAAAAGACCCAATGCAGTGAGGATCAAACATTAAATTCTGTCAATGTAAAATTCGTTAAAAAAAAACAACTAAACAAACTATAAATAGACCAACCTTTATGATATGAAGTTTAATTTAGACAGCAACCAAAAAAATAATAACGCATGTTTCATAAATAAAAAATACTATGAACTCGGAGAAAGAAAAAATTATTCAGGAAAAACTAATAAAATTCATAAAGGTGTTATAATTTCCTTAAATTTTGTTCATAAATTTATTTAATAGGACATCCTCATTCTGCAGATAAAAGAGTTATCTGTGTAAAAAATAATAAATGTGAAGAAAAAACAGGGAAAAACGATCTGGAGGTTTTATTAGAATTGTATGAAGAAAGGTACACGAAAGAAATAGAACAATTTGAACAAAACGAAAAAAAAGAAAATTTTTTTCAATCGCAAAAAGAAAAAAAAAACAAATCTTTTCATGAATTTGGTGGGGGCGCAACACAAAAAGAAAAAACCACTGATATCATAAATGAAATCTTGGAAGAGAGGGTCGAAGAGTTTTCTTTTCAAGACATAAAAGATGATGAAAAGCCAAATAAAAAACGTAAAATATTTAATTATTAACAGATTTATTTATTTTTATCAGTTTACCTTGACAAAAAAACTTCCCTTATTTCAATCAATAAAAACTTGAAAACTATTGAAACAATTGGTCGAAAAAATGAGTCATCACTTTCAGAAATCAATGGCGGGAAAGATCTTGAATCTTTGAAGCCAAGGGCTAGAAAACATAGTTTGAGTTATGATGACTTTTTACCAAAACTAACAAAGAAAGGCAACTCCTGCTCAAATTACTTTGAAAATTATAATTACATTGTCATCGCGGAGGACATTTTAGAAACCGTTGAGGTTTTAAAAAAGAGGAAGATGTCATTTTGAAAAATTAAAAAAAATTGAAATTTAAATTTTGTTAAAACTAATTCAAAAATCCAATTATTTTTTGTATGAATGAAAAATCTCTCGAGTTGCAGAAACAAAAGCAGCCTCTTCGTAAAAATGACTTGAAAAATAATGAAGATCCTTCAAACATTAATTGGAAAACCCGGAAAACCATTTTTTCCCTGTTTTTATATGTTGTCATCTTCACAAATTTTGATACAGGAGTGATTCCAGCTTCTGTTGATAAAATTGAGGCTGAAATGGATATAGGAAGTTTGGGAATAGCAGCATTGGGATCTTTGCCTTTCTTTGCTATAAGTCTAGCATCCTTCATGGTTTCATATATTATTAAGAAATTTAAGTCTAAGACGACACTTTATGTTTCTTTGGCTGCTAACATTATAGTTTGTGTTCTTTTCGCGATTTCTTACAATTTGGCATGTCTTTATATTGCTAGGTTTTTCATGGGATTTACACAGGCGTTTTGGGTCATTTATGCTCCTGTTTGGACTAATTATTCCAGCCCGTTAAAACAACAAAGCACATGGCTTGGGATATTACAAGGATTTTCTCCTTTGGGCATTATTTTGGGCTATATTGTCACAGGAATCGTTATAGAAAATTGGGATGCAAGCTATTCTTGGAGAATGGTCATTATTCTCCAAGCAGTTTGTGAAATACCAGTCTTGGTGATGATGCTTTTTATAAAAAACGAAGACATTGATATTTTAGAGAAAGGCAATAGCTCTTCATCATCTGAAACTCTAGAAAATGATGGTGTCAAGGTGGCGGATCTAGAGCTGGAACAATCAAATAATATCTTCAAACATTATAAAGTAAACTTCTTCTCTTTAGTTTTTAAATTAGTAAAATCATAATACATGTAGATTCTTTTAAAAAATGGCGTATATATTTTCACAATGTTGACAGTGACAGTTGCCTTTTTTGTAGTTTTTGGAGTGCAATTTTGGAGCACCTCTTATATAATCGAGGTGTTTCAAATCGATGCTACCACCGCAATGATTATTTATGGATGTTTGTCTATTACATCTCCAATTGCTGGAGTCTTTTTTGGAGGGTATCTTTCAGATAAAATGGGAGGCTATAAGGGAAGTAATATGTTAAACTCGCTGAAGCTTTGCATGGCATTCATGATGGTGTCAGTTTTTGTCGGAATTCCTTCAGGTTTTGTTTATAAAGTATATTTTTGGGCGCCTTTGATCTGGGTTCAAATTTTTTTTGGAGCATGCAATATTCCAGGTGCGACTGGTGTTGTTGTGAATTCAGTCCCCCAGTAATGAAAAATAAATTTTTTTTTAATATATTCCTTAATTTAAGAGAATATCAAACTTCAGCTTCCGCTCTTTCTCAAATGGTTTACAACATGTTGGCTTATTTTGCCTCTCCTTTGTTTTCAGGGTCAATTATGGACCTATTTAGCAATAAATTGGAAGGAATGCTTTGGGGGTTTTAATAAATTTTTTATGCTTAATATGAATTTATTTTTAGTTATCGAGCAAACGAATTCGTAAGCTTTTTGGGAATATTATTTTGCAGTCTCAGTTTATATTTTTGTCACAAAAACTCGTCACAAAATGCCACAAAAGAAAAAGAAAAACCTCCAAATGATACTCTTGATGTAATTATTTCTCGAAAATAAGCATATTATATTTTATTTTAAAGGTATATCCTTCTGGATTTAGACAAAGGGCATGGAGCCTAATTTAATACAAATGTTTTGTTTATTTTTAGAAATATTTTAAGTTAGAATTACAAAAGAAAAGTTTTCATATTACTGTAAATCAATAAATTTTTTCATTAAAAAAAATTAGCATTAATATATTGGAAATTTCTCATTAAAAAAGAAAAAAATAAAAAGTGAGAGAAAAAAAAAAGATTTTATTTGAAATCTGAGCTTTAGATATAAAATTTGTTTTAACAAATTATATCATTTGTGAAATATTTTTCCTTCCATGGGAGCATACAAATATCTCGAAGAATTATGGAAAAAGAAGCAGTCTGATGTCATGCGATTCATTCTGAGACTGAGAACTTGGGAATATCGTCAATTGCCAGTCACCCACAGAGCCACCAGACCATCTCGCCCTGATAAAGCCAGAAGATTGGGATACAAAGCGAAAGAAGGTTTTGTGATATACAGAACCAGAGTCAGAAGAGGTGGTAGAAAAAAACCTGTTTCCAAAGGCATTGTCTATGGTAAACCAGCAAGTCAAGGAGTTCTCCAATTAAAATGGAAAAGAAATCTGAGATCATTGGCAGAAGAAAGAGTTGGTAAAAAATTAGGCGGTTTGAGAGTTCTGAACTCATATTGGGTTGGTCAAGATGGTACTTACAAATTTTATGAGGTTATATTGGTGGACCCAAGTCACAACGCCATTAAAAACGACCCCAAATTGAATTGGATCACTAAACCTGTGTTCAAACATAGAGAGCTCAGAGGTATTTTTCTATTTATGAGAATTTTTTATTTATTAAATTTGTTTAGGTCTGACTTCCGCAGGAAAGAAGGGCAGAGGATTGAGATCAAAGGGACACAAAGATGGAAAGATGAGACCAAGCAGGAAAAGCAGTTGGAAACGCAGAAACTTGAAAAGATTCTTAAGATACAGATAAAAATAAATCGGAACTTTGGATTTAAACTCATTTTTTTCTATAAAATAACCCAAATTTTCGTTGGCTCCTCCAAATATTTTTTGCTATTTTTGAAATATTTTAAATATTATCAATATTCCCAACATTTTTGCATACAATCCTTAAAATATTATTAAAATATGATAAAATTTCTTTGTGAATGTAATATGAGATAATGTATTTTTTTCCCATCCATTTTATGCTATTAAAAAACTTCG
>Ga0302186_10001032_pt1 | contig 23914 bp, 20 predicted proteins | sample II_Bog_E1_2_FD_198782 | JGI IMG/M metagenome (GOLD analysis project Ga0302186, IMG submission 198782) | Peat permafrost microbial communities from Stordalen Mire near Abisko, Sweden - II_Bog_E1_1 | ecosystem: Environmental > Terrestrial > Soil > Wetlands > Peat | place: Sweden: Abisko...
CCATACATAATAATCTCCGCCTGCCGCAGTCAATTTTACTGAATCCCACTGACATATCGTAATGTTTGCTGGAACCGCATATGGATTTGGTGGTGGATAAACTTTAATCTGTACTACCGTATCATCCAGCGAGCAGGCCCCTTTAGTAACCTTTACAGATAAGGTTTCACCTGCAATTAATTTACCTGTATTTACACTGTCAATCGTAGAACCTGTGTTCCATAAGTATGTATAGCCAAAAGCGGTATAATGCTTGGACGGCAAAACATAAATAGTGGTGCTGTCACCAATGCAAATAGAAGTATCTCCTTTAAATCGTATATGAGGCATACTATCTACTTGAATAGAAAAGCCGGTATCTTCAGAACATGCACCGGAACTCACCGTTAAAGTATAGTCAAACGAAACAATACCTTCAACATTAATAGATGGTGTTGTGTCATTGTTAAACCAGTGGTATACATATCGTTCGCCTGGAGGGCCACCGGAAGCCGTAATGGTTGTTGTACTATATTGACACAAGTCGGTAGCACCTGTAAATGTAATATGGGGCGGTTTGTTTACCTTAATTTTCACAGCCGAATCTATATGACAACCACCAACTGTTCGTACTTCCAATGTATAGGTTGTAGTTATAATAGGTTGAGCTCTAAAATTTGCAGTCGTATCAGGTGCCATACTAATACCATACCAAATATATTGGTAATTATTGGGCGGAGGACCGTACATATTGGGTGAAAGATTTATACCAACCCTCTGTCCTAAACAAATACTGTCAGCAGGGATATAGGTAATGGCAAAATTAGGTTTGGGGCTTACATATACCTGAAAGAGAGTTGAACTGGCAGTACAACCGTCGGAAGATATAAAAACCGAATATGTGGTAGTGGTACTGGGGGTAATTATAATGGAAGAAGTTGTGGCGGCATTACTCCAGCGGTATGTAGTACCGGGAGGGTTTTGCGAGCCTCCGCCGGCAAAAAGGGTATCGGACAAGCCGGCACAAATAGTATCTCTGCCGGTTATTGAGGCAACAAGTGTACCCACATTAACCATTACGTTATCAGTAACGCTGCAACCATCACGCCCTGTAACTACTAAGGTATAATCGGTAGAAACAAGTGGACTCGTTTGTGGATGCGAACAATTGCTACAGGTAAGTCCACCGGGATTCCATGTATAGGTATAAGGAAATCCTGCAAATCCTCCGCCTGCTGTATCCACGGTTAAATAAACAGAATCTTGATTAGGGGTACAAATACCCGCTACGGCAGGCACTATAATTGCCTTAGGCACGGGCAAAACTATTACACAGTTTTGAGTGGTAACAGTATCATTGGGTGGAGTACCATTTGAAACAATACAGGTTACATTATAGCTGCCAGGATAGTTATAGGTAATAGGAGGTGGATTTCCAATGGTAGTAGTAGTATAGGTACTTGGATTACCGCCAGGGAAAGACCATGTCCAAAGGGTAGGAAAATTAATTGCAGTATTGGTAAAAGTAACGGCTCCACCTGCGCAAACAGATGCAGGAGTAGCTGTATATGTTACTGTAGGAGCATTTTGTGCATTTGAACTGATTATCAGCGCAAAAATACCAGCCAATAGAGCGGTAATTTTCTTTTTCATCTGTGTGTGTGTTTGTTTTATAGAAAAATTACGATTGCAAATATAATAAGATTCTCTAACATGAAGCATTTCTGCATTATTTATGGTTTTTGGTATGGAATTCTTCATATTCGTTTACAATTATAATTATATATATTAGTGCCTGTTTATTTGCTGAACGGAAGCATTTATGCAAACGTTGGGTAAATGCTTAAATTATTTCCAGCTGTAAAATACGTTAACGGGTTGTATTTACAAAAAAACTGTATTTTTAGCCTTTATTAGCATGTAATTTTATGAATACTGAAAATCTTATAAATGCAGGTGAAATAATTCTTGCAGCAATTGTTGGAGGGTCTATAGCTTTCTTTATGCTCTTTAAATATTTGCGGTACGAAGAAACAAGAGACAAGCTATCACTTGACAAAGCAAGGCTTGAAATTGTTATACCGGCCCGAATGCAGGCGTATGAAAGAATTATTCTTTTTTTAGAACGCACCCAGCCCGAAAATTTAGTCCGCCGTGTTTTAAAAAGCAATATTTCAGCTAGGGCTTTTCAGGCTGAATTAACGGCCACCGTTCGGGGTGAATATGAGCATAATATATCTCAGCAAATATACATTTCGCTAACGGCATGGGCCATGGTAAAAACAGCGACGGAAGAAACCATTCGCCTGGTAAATGTTGCCGGTTCAAAAGTTTCGGTAAATGATTCGGCTACTGAATTGGGAGAAAAAATACTTGAAATAACATCTCAAATCGGCAAATTTCCAACCTATATGGCTATTGAGCATATAAAAAAGGAGTTTGCACAATACTTTTTGCAAACCACGGTAATGCCGGAAAGTAATTAGAGAAAAACTTTTAAAGCTTTTCTTAGTATATCATTTACTTTTATAACAGACTATGCTACTTCAACAGAAGCAACGATGTTTGTTGGATTAAAGTAGCTGCCTTTTTCAACAACCACGTGCCACAAACCATCATTTGGGATTTCAAACTGTTGAGGGCTTTGTTCTAAATTCCCTCCTCTGTAGTTATAGGTACGATGATCCTTATAATTTTTATATTGATAATCTCCGAGTAATAAAACCTTGGTTGGTTGACTAAAATGAACCGTAACTTGTGTACCTTTCTTAACTTTCAAAGTCTGGTGTAGATATTTCATAGATAATTATTGGGTTAGGAGCTTTTTAAAATAGTAAGAGATAATTTATTTTTAGATTAATTAAAATTAGGGCTGTTCCAACAAACCTTGCTGAATCTTTTATAGAATGTAAATCCGCCAAAAACCATAACAAAAATGGAATAAACTACAAATGCGGCTAAATACAGCATTTGATAATAGGCTATTTCCTGTTCAGTATGAAAAATAAAAAAGGGAAGAATAATTATTACGGGTAATCCCACTATGATCATACTGGCTAATAAAGATAGAATACTTCTTAACGGATAAGCCAAAAGTTTATTGTACCACTTTAAATCTTTCCCCCATTTATGTATAAGGTAATAATTTGTTTCGTCAATACGGGCAAATAATAACGGGTCTTTATTACTGTCTTCCAGTTTAAAAAACTTTGCCGCACCCATTATTTTGAGGTGATTCAGCTCCTCGCCAAGATGCTTTTCAAGCTTCTTTACTGCTATTATAGCGTCGTAGGGCAGTTCTTCTATTTTAAAGTATTTGCTATCCAAAAATCTAAGCCGGTAATTGATGCATATGGTCTTAATATCATCTATTGAAAATATACGGCTTTTTTCCAATAACTCCGGATTAATATTGGCTTTACCGGGTTTCGGTGTGGAGCGCAAACGACCTATAATATATTCATCAGCCTGTTTTCCTTCTTTTAAAGCCAAGGCTACTTCATCCGAAAGCCGGCGAAAAACTCTTTCATGCTTTTGCCTGGTCCTTATAAGCTCATCCTGTATGTCGACTGGAGAAAACATTTTTTTGCCTATTAGTTGGCAAATATATATAGATTTATTTGGAATGCACAGTAATTATGGCTCCTTTTTTGTGTGATATCCTGAAATCAAGTAAATTCAATAGTATATACCTACCTTATTATGGATTTACGCATATCTAACTGTATGTTAATCAACCAATTTTTAGGGATGCCATGGAAATAGACCCCATAACAGTTTTATCATTAAAAAAAGATAAATTGTCCTGATCACCTTTTAGTGCCAGCGTATATAAAAGCGGCAAATAATGTTCCGGAGTAGGAATAGCCAATTGCATAGCTTTCCCCAAGGTGTCGTATTTTATAAGGCTTTCAAAGTCATGCTGCTTAATAAGCTTTTTAACTATATCCCCGGCTTCAATTGCCCAATCGAAAGGCTTATTATCCTTCCAGTTAATCATTCCCAGGTTATGCACTATGTTGCCGCTGCCAATAATAAGCACCCCCTTTTTCCGCAAAAAGGCAAGTTCTTTGGCAAGTTCAAAATGCCATTGGGCAGGCTTATTATAATCGAGGCTTAATTGTATAACCGGAATATCCGCCTTTGGATACAGACGAGAAAGAACTACCCAGCAGCCGTGGTCAAGTCCCCAGTCATAATTAAAGCCAACAGGGGTTTTAGTTATTCCCGCTTTAGTTTCTTTTGCCATTTCAACATCGCCCGGGGCGGGATATTGTACATCGAACAATTGCTGGGGGAATCCTCCAAAATCATGAATGGTTGGAGGCCTATCCATAGCAGTTACGCAGGTACCCTGTGTTTCCCAATGAGCAGAAATGCAAAGTATAGCATTTGGCCGGGCAATATTTTTACCGGCATCGGACCAACCCTTTGTAAATTCATTTTCCTCTATGGCATTCATGGGGTTTCCATGCCCAAGAAATAAAACCGGCATACTATCGGTATTGCCGTATTGTTCGGTCATCTTATTAAGTGTATTCAATTTCATAATAGCTTTGGTTAAAGGCAGCAAGGCTACTGTTTTTATAAAAGTCCGCCTGTCGGTCATAGATGCAAATGTAAATCCATTTACACAAATTGACCTTAACCTAAATTAAGAAATGCAGCACCGGAAAGATGCCGAATTTTTTATTCGGTATACTTTACTTTCTTCCTTTCTTTTTGCTGTTGTCAGAACCAGAATCGTCCGAATCGCCATTATACATGCAAAAGTCCAGCAAAGCCCTTTTTGTAATAATGGGTTTATTGGCACTTACATTGTTTGCATTAGCATTTTTAGGATTAGAAGGCATATCAGGTACACCGGAGGAAGCAAGAATGGAGCCATCTTCAATATTATATACATATTGGGCATATTGAATTCCACCATTGGGCGCTACTTCTAAGTCACAAGGAACCACCATTGCAACAGCATATTTGGTATCGGCAGAGTCTATCGCATTGTTAACCGTATCTATTCCTGCAATCATATAAGGAAGCGGATAGATTTTATCGAGTTGGGCTTTGGTCAGTTTTTTATCAAGCAAGTCCCGGCGCAAAAGCAAGGTTTTATCTTTTAGGGTAGGTTGATTTTCCTGCAACATTTGTTCATCTATTTTTTTAGGAGAATCATTTCTGTGATTTATCCTATAGCTAAGGTAATTATCGGCTGCATTAAGAGCGTATTTAAAGTCTTCCTTAGATGGATATAAGTCAGGTAAAGGAAATTGGTAAAACGGTGGTTTATTAAATTTATCAAGAAGAGACAGTCCAATCACTGTCATTTTCCCGGAAAAATCTTTATCGTGAGCCACTTCTTTAAAATCGGGCCACCACATAATCCCATTCTTGGCCTGATAGGAAGTAGAAAGGTCTCCCTGGTCAACTGAACGGCAAAACAATACGGCATAGTTTTTCTTATCCTCAATATCATTCACCTCATCAAGGGTTTTATATTGAACTTCTCCCCCGCTTACTTTCCAGTATTGTGCTATGGCATCCGCAAAGTTTTTATTAGCAGCATCTATAGCGTTTTTATACCCGTCAACATCACTTGTTTTATGTTTTTTATTTAGCTTTTCAGTAATATCGTCAGCGGGCTTTTCAACAATAACTACAAGGGTTCTACCATGAAATTGATCAATATCATCGGGTTTCACATAGTCAAACTGCGCCTTCGATGCGGTTGCCAGAGTAAGTGATATAATTACTGCTGAAAAAAGTTTCAATTTATTCATAATGGAATTTTCTTATTAAATTGGAATTCCAAAATAAGTAAAAAAAATAATACCGTGCGCAAATCCTGAAAGTTATATTTCAACTTGCAAATGTGACTACTCTTTATCTTTATTATGGCAGATGCGATATTCTGAGAAGGAATATCCAGGTAATGAATTCAACATTTTATAAATATACTATATTTGTCCTCCATTCTATTAAAGAACTATTTTTTGTGATGCAAAAATTCCCCATGAAACTACCCCTCTTATTTGCGCTCCTTGTATTATTTACTGCTGCCAAGTGCCAGAAAGTGGATAGTGCGGCACCCCCTTTAGGCATGGAATGGACCCTGGAACAATGTATTAATTATGCCTGGGGCCATAATATTTCTATAAAACAGGCCGAACTGAACAGGGAAACACAAAAAAACAACTATACAGCAAGCAAAGCAAACCTGCTTCCTACAGTGAATGGAGTAGCCTCAAACACGTATGATTATGGCAGAACAATTGACCAGTTTACAAACACATTTGCCAACACAGAGATTTTATCTGATAACTTTTATTTAAGCGCAAACTTCACCATCTTCAGCGGTTTGCAAAACCTGAATACCATAAAACAAAATCAAACTGCCTATGAAGCCAGCGGATATGATTTGCAGGCTAACAAAAATACACTGGCACTAAACATTGCCTCCGGATATTTACAAGTATTGCTCGACCAGGAATTACTGCTGGAAGCAAAAAACCAAAATGAGGTAACGGCACAACAGGTTGAAAAAACTCAAAAAATGGTGGATGCAGGAAGCCTTGCAAAAGGTAACCTATATGATGTACAAGCCCAGGAAGCAAACGACGAAGTGAATGTTGTAAATGCCGAAAATCAATTAAGTATTGCCATTCTTAGTCTTGCCCAACAGCTCGATATAGATTCGGTTCAGTTATTTAAAATAGCTCGTCCTGAAATATCCATTCCCGATAACCCTATGATAAATAACCCGGATTTAATATACTCAGAGGCATTAACCAATCAACCCGATATAAAAAGTGCTCAGCTAAAATGGGAAAGCGCAACAAGTGCACAAAAGGTTGCAGCAGGAGCCCTTTACCCAAAGCTTATGCTTGCCGCTACTATAGGTACCGGTTATTCGAGTGGCGATCTTGCTCCTATTCCATCCTTTAACGGATACGCTCCTGCCGGTTATGCCGGTTTAACATCAACACCGGACGCATCCTCTGTTCCGGTTTGGTTTCCGAATGAAACATTTAATTATCAACTCATTCCTTTTAAAACCCAGCTTAATGATAACTTTAACAAGACTATAGGGTTTCAACTTAACATTCCTATTTTCAATGGGCTGCACACTAATATGGCCTATAAAAATGCAAAGCTTAATTCGCTAAATGCGTATTATTCTTATGAAACCACGGAATTAAACCTCAAAAAAAATGTTCAACAGGCTTATACCGATGCCTTGGGCGCTTTAAAGAAATATTATGCCACACAAAAATCGGTTGAATCATTTACAGAAGCTTACAACTATACCCGCGTAAAATTTGATGCAGGTATAGCTACTGCTTTAGATTATAATACAGCAAAAACAAACCTTGCAAAGGCAGAATCAGATATGCTTCAAGCCAAATATACGTACGTATTTAAATTAAAAGTACTGGACTATTATGAAGGTAAACCTATGAAACTTTAATACCATGAAAAAAATATTTTTATATATCCTCGGCGGAAGTGTCCTATTTGCTTTGACCCTTATACTCAAATCATGCTCCAGCGACAAAATATTGAAGGTTACCACCGAAAAGACACAATACCGCAGCATTATGGAAACTGTTTCTGCCGATGGCAACATTCAACCTACCACCATTGTAAAAATTAGCCCCGATGTACCCGGACAAATTATTGAACTGCCTGTTTTAGAAGGACAGCGTGTTAAATCAGGTGATCTGCTCGCAAAAATTTTCCCCGATAATTACCGCTCTGCCGTAGATCAGGCGGAGGCTTCCTATAACAGCAGTAAATCTGCCGTATCCAATGCTCAGGCCCAGCTTATAAGCTCGCAAGGACAAGAGGAAAATCAAAAAACCATTTATGAACGTAATAAAAAATTATTTGAACAAGGCGCTATTGCCCAGGCAGATATTGATGCTTCCAAAGCTGCTTATGAAACGGCGGAAGCCAATCTGAAATCCGCCAAAGACAACATTGATGCCGACAACTTCAATGCCCAAAGCGCCGAAGCAACAATGAAACAAGCCCAGGACAACCTTGTAAAGACAAGCGTACTATCTCCTATTGACGGGGTTATTGTTGGCTTATTGGTTAAACAAGGGGAACGGGTGGTTGGTACAGCTGAAATGGCAGGTACCGAAATGATGAGCGTAGCTGACCTTTCAAATATGGAAGCAGATGTTAGTGTAAACGAAAACGATATTGTAAACGTTAAAGTGGGAGATACTGCCCTGATTGAAGTTGACGCTTTCATTAACCGAAAGTTTAAGGGTGTGGTTAGTAACGTTTCCAATTCAGCTAATGTTTCCACTAACGCAAGTTCATCGGTTGACCAGGTTACTAATTTCACCGTAAAAATTCATATACTTCCTTCCTCTTATACTGACCTTATGCCTCCCGGAACAAATGATTCCCCATTTAAACCCGGGATGTCGGCAACTGCGGATATTCAGGTTAAAACGGGCAAGCATTTATTAGCAGTCCCTATAGCAGCTGTAACAACACGCAAAGGCAAGGGATTGGCAAGTGATACGGGATCTGCCAAGAATAAAGAAAAAGGGCAAATTGTTGCTCAGGACAGTGCGCATGAATGTGTATTTCTCTACCAAAATGGAAAATGTAAATTGGTGAAAGTTACCACAGGAATACAGGACGATACTTATATAGAAATCAAAAGCGGTTTAAAAGAAGGCGATGAAATCATCAGCGGACCTTATACTGCTGTATCTCAAGGTTTATTTGACGGCTCCACCGTCAAGAAGGTTGATAAGAGCGAGTTGTTTTCAGTTACCCTTCAGTAAAAAAATATTGGCGCGAGACTATTATTACACTTACTTCCCTGCCGTTGGATAACCATTATTACTATACATCTCATAACTGAAACGTATAATATTTATGAGGTCTTTGTTCCTGTCTAACTTATTAGAGATAAGCCCTGTTTCATTATCGTACATATATTCTATATGATGTGCCTGTTTGCCTGCCTCCCAAATATCTTCTTCCTCCAACTTCCCCAGAGAATCGTATTTAATGGAAGTGCTTTGATTTAAATCTCCGTTCAGGTTACCGGTGTTTACATACCCGATTATTCTTCCGGAAGAATCATATTTAATATCTACCTGAGAATAAAGCCATCCTACTGCATAATGGCAACTGCGGCTCATAAAGCGCTTGTTATCGTCATACTGGGTAATTGTTTTCTGAAAGATTTTATCATCTTCATTATACACATACTGTTGCAATTGTTTCGGGTAAGCTATATAAGCAAAACTATCTGTGGAGATTACCCTCTGAGTGGCAATTTTAAAACTTCCGTCCGCATCAACTGTGCTTGTTTCGTGCACATGGTACTCTCTTTGAAGCATATTATCTTTATTCCATCTATAATACCATGAGTCATAAAAATCGCCCATTTGAGTACGTTTAATGGTCAGGTTGCTATTACTATCATAACAGTACCTGCATTTCACGGTATCCCAATTATCATTATTAACTCTTATGGTATATAATGATTCAATAACTTTTCCAGCTGTATCAAAAAAGTATTGATGAATGATCCCTTCATCGTCTATAGCTGCTCCGTCAGGCTTGGAAAAATCATGAATGGTAATTTGAGAAATTCTTTTTGCCTTTATAATATTCTGTTGAAAGCCGGGTGTTTGCATCGAACTTTCATCCTGGAAGGGGGCTAACTGGCTATACGCATTCCCCATTACCATAAATGATATCATTATTGCTAATACATATTTACCCGAGTGCATTTATTTAACTTCTTTTATTGCTTTAATAGCCTCCACAGGAGAGGTAAACGGACGGAGGCATACTTTATTTTCACAAACATATACAAAAGTTCTGTCCATCACAAACCTTTCTTTCAACATTTCCAGGTTTGAAAGTTTCTCCGCCCCAAGCATAATTATATTCGGAAGGTATTCCTTATTTATTTTATCGCGAAATAGAATAGCAAGACCTCCTGTAATAGCCAATTCACAAAAACGGGTTTGATAATGCAACATTAATATCCCCCAATTGGTATATCCTTGAGGATAGTGCAACATTTTTTCCTTCACTGAAAAAAGCATACCTTCAGCTATTTCAAGGTATTTATTGTTGCCGAATATATGACCCATTTTGAGCAGCACAATTGCCATTTCTGAATTGGAGGCAGGTATCACATTATCTACCATTTCCGCTTTGCGAACTATTATAGCACCTTGTTCTTTATGCGTATAATAAAATATACTTTTCTCCGGATCATAAAAATGCTCGATGGCGTAATCGGTAATACTTTTTGCAGTTTCCAGCCAGTCTTCGTTAAATGTGGCTTCGTATAAGGCTATTAAAGCATTTGCAATAAATGCATAATCATCCGAAAAACCTTTAATATATCCTCTATCTTCTTTAAAACTGTGCCACAAACTTCCATCGGAAGCAAGTAATTTATTTTTAATAAAATTTGCATTACTAATAGCACTTTTCAAAAACAGAGGTTCTTTAAACGTTTTATATGCATCTACAAGGCCCTTTAACATAAGCCCGTTCCAGGAAGCTAATGTCTTATCATCCAATGCAGGTGGAACCCTTTGTTCACGTCTTTCATTTAAAATATCGAGCCAGTTTCTTTTTTTTGAAAGCAATAAATCACTGGTGATATTCCGCTCGGAACAAAATTTTGAATCCGTTTCTTTTCGTTGAAGAATGTATTTTGCATCTTCCCATACATCGCTATCGTAAATATTGAAATAGTCGGCAAACAAAACAAATTCATCGCCCAAAATCTCAACCAATTCCTCTTTCGTCCAAACATAATAAGCTCCTTCCACACCTTCAGAATCGGCATCCAGGGCACAATAAAAAGCCCCTTCGGGCGATGTCATCTTATTGGAAATATATTTGTATATACCATAAACAACATCCTTATAAAGTTCTTTGGGGTTATTCTTATAAGCATTGGCATATAGAGACATTAGTTGTGCATTATCATAAAGCATCTTTTCAAAATGCGGTACCTTCCATATGGTATCGGTGGAGTAACGGGCAAAGCCTCCTCCTACCTGATCATAAATGCCCCCCATAGCCATTTTGTCAAGCGTAAGATAAACTTGTGCTTCAATAGGTTCAGCCTCCTTTACCTTGTTCATATTTTTAAGAGCATAGGAATAATACAGCAAAAACTCATAATTATTGGGCATGGGAAATTTGGGTGCATGGTTATATCCCCCAAAAGCTTTGTCGAATGAAGCTGCTATGGTATTTGTAAATTCCTCTAAAAATTTAAAATCCTTCTCCACCTTTCCATTTTTCGTATCGGGGAAAAGTGACATGGAAAGAATTCCTCTTTCCAGTTCATTGGACAGTTCACTTACCTTATCCGGTTCTTTATGATATAGGTTATTCAGGTTATTGAGTAATTGCATCCAGTCCTCTTTACGAAAATAGGTTCCTCCGTAAACGGGTTTACCATTAGGTAAGGTAAAACAATTCAGCGGCCATCCTCCCCGCCCGGAGATAACGCTAACGGCATCCATATATATCATATCTACTTCCGGATGCTCTTCCCTGTCCACTTTCACGCAGACGTATTTTTTATTCATAACGGTTGCCACATCGGGGTCTTCAAAAGACTCCTTTTCCATAACGTGGCACCAATGGCAGGCTGAATAGCCAATGCTTACTAGTACCAGTTTATTTTCTTTTTTTGCTTTTTCAAAGGCCTCAGTGCCCCAAGGATGCCAATCAACCGGGTTGTAAGCATGTTGCAGGAGGTAGGGGCTGCTCTCGCTAATTAAACGATTGGAGTTTTTACTCATAGTACTTCCTTTATTTATGCCGAATTAGCAATATACATAAATTTATTGACATCTTTCACCTAAAAAAGTTCCGGACATTACTGCCCGGAACCAACACACCTTAAAAACAACTACTTAAAACTATCTTAGAGTCCAAGTCCGCTTTCAGGGCGAGAAGCACCTGAACCAGGTCCTCTCCTTCCGAATAAATGCAATCCATGTCCGCGAGTTACAGAGGAATACCTTCTGCCGGAAAAACCTCTTAAGCTCCTTTTTTCATCTTTTTGAGATTTTAGGATTTGGTTGTTGTCAAGAGACGCGGTATATCTTCTTCCCATTACATGTCCCGATGCAAAGGTTGTTACTGAGATACCGATTACGAGTAGAATACATGCTAACTTTTTCATTTTGTTTGGTTTTTTAATTGTTGTGTTTAGAATTGAGATACATTTTTATTTTTATACTTTTTACTTTTCCGTCATTCAAATTTGAAACGTGAGGCTTTGTACGCCCTCTGTTTTTATTTTGTTTCCGAATTTATTTTTGAAGATGTACAATTGCTTTAAATGCGCATTTACAACCACCTGTTAATTTGCATGTTATGAAGCAACATGGTATGTTCATAAGTCGGGCCAAAAAACCGAATAGCTTTATATTTAACACATAATAAATTAAAAAAAAATCCCCCGGATGTCATTCAAAACATCCGGAGGATTTAACAAAATGAAAAAAAAAGAAACAGCTTACAAACCCTTTCCCTTCCCTGCTTTAGCTTGTTGTTTTCTCTGCGCTTTACCCTGAGCGCTATTTACAACGGAGGAATAACGCTTGTCGTTTGTAAATTCTTTTGTTTGTTTACTCTGTTCTTTTTTTGATTTCCGTATAGAAGAATTATCCACCACAGGATTCGTCTTACCGTTCTGGGCATAGGTCATTACAGACAACAAACAAACAATTAGGAGGCACGCCGGCTTTTTCATAGTGTTAGAGTTTTAAGGTTATAAGAGCTGGTAAACCTGCTGCAAATAGAATGAAGATTTAAATAAATGAATTCCTTATTTCTTATACGAATATAACTATATTTTGTTTCCTCTTGCCATACCGTCCCAGTTATGGCTCCATTTATTGCCTGTCGGGCTCCGACTAATTATTTATCTTTACGCCAAACATCTATTCATGGTTCTTATTGCAGATAGCGGCTCATCTAAAACAGGCTGGAGATTGACAAACAAAGGAACAGTTTTACCTTTCCATACTGAAGGACTTAACCCGTATTACAAAACAATTGACCAGATAAAAGCGGTTTTACAAAAAGACCTTATCCCGCACCTACCCTGCAAACCGGCCGATATAAGCCATATCTATTTTTATGGTGCAGGTTGTTCAGTACCTATTAAATGTGATGAAGTAAAAAAAGCCTTGAGTGATTGTTTTACAAATGCCGAAGTGCATGTGGAACACGATATATTAGGAGCTGCCCGCGCCTGCTGCGGACATGATAAGGGAATTGTCTGCATACTGGGCACCGGATCCAACTCCTGCTATTACGATGGAACCAATACCACCGAAACCATTGGAGGATTAGGTTTTATTTTGGGAGATGAAGGCAGCGGAGGACATATAGGAAAGAGCATTGTTGCTGCTTACCTGAACCGGGAAATGCCTGAAGACCTGCGTACCGATTTTTACAATACCTACCGGATGGACCGTGCTGCCATTGACAAAAAGGTTTATCAGGAACCTAACTTCAATAAGTTTTTAGGAACCTTCAGTATGTTTGCTGCCAAACATATAAACCATCCCTTTATTCAACATCTTCTGAAGGATTGCCTGGGCCTTTTTTTAGATAAGCACGTTTGTCGCTATACCGATTATAAAACCACCACCGTGCATTTTGTCGGCTCCGTAGCCTATTACTATAAGGATATTCTTATAGACCTCTGCCATAAAAGGGGTATAAAAACCGGTAATTTTATTCATGAACCGGTGGATGAATTAGTGGGGTTTCATAAGTAGAATTTATTATGTTTGTTGAACAATAATCTTCTATTTTTACAAGCACATGACACCAAGAACAATCTTCACACTTATCCTGAAAATTATCGGGCTTTATGTTGCATTCAATCTGTTCGTTTTTATTCCACAATTATTTTCTCAGATTCCCTATCTATGGATGAATCCTATTGATACCTCAGAAGTAATTATGATTATATTAGGTCTTATTGCAATAATACTAGTCTATTTTTTATTGATGAGGCTTTTCCTTTTCAAAACCAATTGGATCATTGATAAGCTATCACTTGATAAGCATTTCGACCAAGATATAATCAATATTAAATTAGACAGCGCTGCCGTAATTCAAATTGCAATTATAGTGCTTGGAGGGCTCTACTTTGCCGATGCTTTCCCTAGTCTCTTTCGTGAAATCGTAACCTTTTTGCAACAAAAGGAAATGGACATAACATTAGCAAGAAGCTATGGTTTAGGCTATATGGTTTTTGATGCCTGCAAACTTACACTTGGGTATTTATTAATAACCAACAGTAAATGGCTAACCCTATGGATTGAAGAAAAGAATAAAAGTAAAGATGAAAATGATATATCAATAGAAAACAGGGAAAATTTATAATTCCCGGTCAGCCCCCGCCCTATTTATTTCATACACCCCTCTCTTCTCATAATCTCTTCTGCTTCCTCCCTGGTTTCCACTTATCTAATCTTTGATGTAAGCGGCACATTATTAGCACGGTTCAACTCTTTCATTTCCTCAGCCATATTCTTTAAAAATATCCGCATCAGTAATGTCAATATACCAGAGTCGCCTGCCTCCGCCTTACAAAAAGTAGTTTTCTCAAAAGTCAATGAATAGTCATTGACTTTTGAGAAACATTACAAATAAAAACAGAGCCACCATGAATGTCGCACTTGGTCTCTTTGAATGTCATACCATAACTATCAGATTATCAAAACATAATACTACAATTAAAAAATTAAAATACTGTGAAAAGTGTGACATTTAGTCCTAACATTATCACATAAAAACACGCCTATCTTATATCACATAGCTTATAGTTGAATCGATTAGTTTTCAACATTCTAATCTTGTTTTCAACAAAGAGAATAAGGGGCAAATAAAATGCCATACTTTTGAGCATCCACTAAACATAATTGCCGTGCCATCTATTCCTGAACTTAAAAAAATTTGCTCCCAGGTCCGTCGCGACATTGTGAGAATGACTTCAGCCGTCAATTCCGGGCATCCGGGAGGCTCCCTCGGTTGCACTGAGTTTTTTGTCGCTCTCTATTATGAAATTATGAAGGTGAATCCTTCCGCTTTTGATATGGACGGTAAAAATGAGGATCTGTTTTTCCTCTCCAACGGACACATTTCACCGGTATGGTACAGCGTTTTAGCGCACAGAGGGTTTTTCCCGGTAAATGAATTATCTACATTTCGCAGATTAAATTCCCGTTTACAGGGGCATCCGGCAACAGCCGAACACCTCCCCGGAATCCGAGTGGCATCGGGCTCGTTGGGTCAGGGACTTTCAGTAGCTATTGGAGCAGCATTGGCAAAAAAACTGAATAAGGACACCCATTTTATTTATACTCTTCATGGAGATGGGGAAATGGAAGAAGGTCAAATTTGGGAAGCTGCCATGTTTGCAGCCGCTCATAAAGTCGACAACATTATTTCCAGTATTGATGTGAATGGTTTACAGATTGATGGAAGAACCGATGATGTGCTCCATCTTGGCGACCTGAAAGCCAAATGGGTTTCATTCGGTTGGGATGTACTTGAAAGTAATGGTAATGATATAGAGAATGTAATTGCAACCTTGAAAGAAGCACAAAAGCATACCGGAAAAGGCAAGCCCGTAATGATACTGATGAAAACCGTTATGGGTAAAGGTGTGGACTTTATGGAGAATCTTTCTAAATGGCATGGAACAGCAGCTAATCCTGAAGAACTGAACAAAGCCCTTTCACAACTGGAAGAAACACTTGGAGATTATAAATAAGTGAAAAAGCGCTTACAAAAACCCATTTTATTTTTAATAGCACTTAGCTATCAGCTTTTAGTTTACAGTCCTAGCGTTAAGGCACAGGAAAAGCAACATTTAACCACTCGGGTGCTCTTTGTATTTGATGCTTCATTTAGCATGTCTGATAACTGGCAAACGAATGTTAAAATTGATGTTGCCAAGCGATTTCTCACAGAGTTAATTGACAGCATTCGCAATGTTCCAAACCTGCAATTAGCCTTGCGTACCCTGGGTGCCGATTACTCCCTTTACCCCGAGCGTAATTGCCAGGATACCCGCTTGCTTGTTCCATTTGCAGATAATAATGCATTGAAAATAGAATATGCCATAAAAAGTATTCAGCCACGGGGAACTACTCCTATAGCTTACACATTGGGTAAATGTGCCGACGACTTTACTCCGTGCGATCATTGCCATGATGTTATTATACTTATTACCGACGGTATTGAAGAATGTGGCGGTGACCCGTGCGAAGTAGCGAAGGAATTGCATGCCAAAGGAATAAATCTTCGTCCTTTTATAATTGGTATAGGCAATGAGGATTTTAATGGGGCATATAGTTGCGTAGGTAAATTTTTTGATGTGAAGCAAGAAGGGAATTTCAAAAACATTTTAAAGATAGTTATCTCTCAGGCGCTCAACAATACTACTACACAGGTTAACCTGATAGATGCCGGAGGCAAGCCAACCGAAACAGATGTGGCTATGACATTTTATGATCAAACCACCGGCAGAAGGATTTATAATTTTATGCATACCTTGAATGATTATGGTAATCCGGATACTATTTACCTTGATCCGAATATTACTTATCATCTCGTTGTTCATACCATCCCTGAAGTAGAGAAACAAAACATTACGCTTAATCCCGGAAAGCATAATATTATAGCGTTAGACGCCCCTCAGGGTTACCTTCATTTTGTTACGGATGGGCAGAATGAATATAAGAGTCTGGCTGTAATAGTTAGAAAACACGGGGAGGACAAAACCCTAAACGTGCAATATGTTGAGTCAACTGAAAAATATATCACCGGAAAATATGATATTGAAATTCTAACCTTGCCTAGGATATATGAAAGCGGTGTGAAAGTTTCACAAAGTTCTACTACTACAGTTACCATTGCTTCTGCAGGTGAGGTAAGAATTAACAAACCTTATGCGGGCCCCAGCAGTATTTATGAAGATGACGGAGGCAAAATGGTATGGGTCTGCAATCTGGATAATAATACCTTGAATCAAATTATAGCACTTCAACCCGGAAACTATCATGTTATATACCGTCCACAAGATGTAAAGCAAACCATATTTACTATTGATAATAGTTTTAAAGTTGAATCTGGCCTTTCCACCATTGTTAATCTAGAATAAAAATAATTCCAAATGAATAAGTATTCCTATACAGAAAAGAAAGACACCCGCTCAGGATTTGGAGCCGGATTGACTGAACTCGGAGAAAAAAATAAGCATGTGGTTGCACTTTGCGCTGACCTCACCGGCTCTCTGAAGATGGATGACTTTGCCAAGAAATTTCCGGAACGGTTTTTCCAGGTTGGTATTGCAGAAGCCAATATGATGGGCATTGCCGCAGGTTTAACTATTGGGGGATATCTTCCGTTTACAGGGACGTTTGCCAATTTTTCTACAGGAAGGGTATACGATCAAATAAGGCAATCTATTGCCTATTCAAACAAAAATGTGAAGATATGTGCATCCCACGCGGGGCTTACGCTTGGTGAAGATGGCGCAACTCACCAGATATTGGAAGACATTGGTTTAATGAAAATGTTGCCGGGAATGACGGTTATCAATACCTGCGATTATAACCAGACAAAAGCCGCTACCAAAGCTATCGCAGAAATGATTGGTCCGGTTTATCTTCGATTCGGAAGACCTTCGGTTCCGGTATTTACTCCCGCTGATCAAAAATTTGAAATTGGTAAAGCCGTCACCTTGACTGAAGGAACCGATGTAAGCATTTTTGCTACCGGACACTTGGTATGGAAGGCCTTGGAAGCAGAATCTATATTGCGGGAAAAAGGTATTTCTGTGGAGGTGATAAATATTCATACTATAAAACCACTGGATGCTGCAGCTATTTTAAAATCGGTTAAAAAAACAAAATGCGTGGTTTCTGCCGAAGAACATAATATGTATGGGGGAATGGGCGAGAGCATTGCACATGTATTGGCAAATCAATATCCTGCTCCTATGGAGTTTGTTGCTGTAAAAGATACCTTTGGCGAAAGCGGCACTCCTGATGAACTGATGAAAAAATATGGACTCGATATTCCTGATATTGTTGCTGCAGTAGAGAAGGTGATTTCAAGAAAGATGGTGGAGGTGTAAATAGTAGCGACCTATTATTTTCTTGGTTTTACCTCTTTGCTTCTAAAATTCAGTCTGGCAATTAATATTTTTTTATTAACTTGCCACCTGATAACCTATTACAAAAGCCATGATTAAACGCCCTTTCAATTTTAAAAAATGGATAGATGAAAATCGCCATTTGCTTAAACCTCCGGTTGGAAACAAAGTAGTTTACGAAGACACTGAATTTATTGTAATGGTGGTGGGTGGCCCCAATGCCCGAAAAGATTACCACTTTAATATGAGTGAAGAGTTTTTTTACCAGTTGGAAGGAAATGTAATAGTTCGTATTCAGGAGGACGGAAAAGCTGTGGATATGCCCTTAAATGAAGGCGATATTTTCCTCTTGCCTCCGCAAACTCCGCATTCACCGAACCGTCCTGCCAATACAGTTGGACTGGTGATGGAACGCAAACGTCATAAAGGTGAAAACGACGGACTGATGTGGTTTTGCGAAAAATGCAACAACAAACTTTACGAAGAACATTTTTTTCTTACCAGTATTGAAAGAGATTTTATTCCAGTATTCAAGCGGTTTTATAATTCACAGGATTTGCGCACCTGCAAAAAATGCGGCCACGTAATGGAGGCGGACAAGCGTTTTGTAATGGAAGCTGCCACGTAAAATAGCGCATGCTGACAATAGATATTCACACACACATTATTCCGGAAAACCTACCCGACTTTTCAAAAAAATTCGGGTATGATGGGTTTATCCATTTAGAGCATCATAAACCTTGTTGTGCGAAGATGATGAAGGGGAGTGATTTTTTCCGTGAGATAAATGAAAACTGCTGGAGCGATAAAAAACGAATAGAAGAATGCGATGAGCACAAAGTAAATTTGCAAGTGCTTTCAACTATTCCGGTTATGTTCAGTTATTGGGCAAAACCCTTGGATTGCCTGGAACTTTCACAATTCCTAAATGACCATATTGCAGAAATTGTGCACAATCATCCCAAGCGTTTTCTGGGACTGGGAACAGTTCCTATGCAAGCTCCTGAATTGGCTATTGAAGAAATTGAACGTTGTAAAAGGATCGGCCTTTCAGGAATACAAATAGGCTCGCATGTGAATAAGTGGAACCTGAATGCTCCGGAATTATTCCCTATTTTTCAGGCTTGCGAGGAAATGGGCATGGCTGTATTCGTTCACCCTTGGGAAATGATGGGAAGCGAGAAAATGAAACAATATTGGCTCCCTTGGTTAGTAGGCATGCCGGCTGAAACATCTCTCGCTATTTGCTCTATGATTTTCGGCGGAATATTTGAACGCTTACCTAAACTCCGAGTGGCATTCGCCCATGGCGGAGGCTCATTCCCGGCTACCATTGGCCGAATAGAACATGGTTTTATTCAGCGCCCCGACTTGGTTGCAGTGGATAACAAAATTAATCCCCGTGACTATCTCGGTAAATTTTACTTGGATTCTTTGGTACACGATAAAGCTATGCTTGATTACATTATAAATCTTATTGGTGCTGACCATGTGGCGCTAGGGTCAGATTATCCCTTCCCACTTGGAGAATTAGCACCCGGCGAACTCATTCGTACCATGCAATATCCGAATGATATTAAGGAGAAACTCCTTTCGGGATCTGCATTAAGCTGGCTTAATAGGAGGAAAGAGGAATTTGTGTAAACCTTACAAATTATTCATTATATAATCTGTTAACTGGGTGAATAGATAATGTCTTGTATTTCCCCCATAAATACCGTGGTTTTTGTCAGGAAAAATCATCAATGAAAACGGTTTTTCCGCCTTCTCAAGAGCATGCACAAACTCAACCGTATTCTGAAAATGTACATTATCATCTCCTGTTCCTGCCACTACCAAATAATGCCCTTTTACTTTATCGGCATAATTTAAAGGTGAGCCATCCCTATATCCGTCAGGATTTTCACCGGGTGTACGCATATAGCGTTCGGTATAAATACTGTCGTAATATTCCCAATCAGTAACAGGTGCTACAGAAATAGCCATTTTAAAATAATCTGCACCTTTGGTTATACAATTGGCAGCCATATATCCCCCATAACTCCAACCCCATATTCCTATGCGGCTTTTATCAGCGTAACTGCGCGATTGGAAATATTTAGCACCTTCAATCTGGTCTTCTGTTTCTAATTTCCCCAAGTGGAGATATGTACATTTTTGGAATTCAGATCCTCTTGCACCGGTTCCCCTGTTATCAATAGAAGCAACAATATATCCTTTTTCTGCAAGCATTTGGTACCACATTCCATTAAATCCATCAAAATTATTGTTCACTGTATTTATACCCGGACCTCCGTAAACGTACATCAAGACAGGGTATTTTTTTGAGGAGTCAAAATCAGGAGGAGTAATCATCCATCCATTTAAATTAACACCTTGTGTAGTGGTGAAGGAGAAAAATTTCTTTTTGCCGAGATTGTAATGACCCAAGGTGTCTTTTAACGTTTTGTTATCTTCCAAAACCCTTAACTGCTTGCCATCTGAGTTATGGAGCGTAATAAAATCAGGAGTTTCCGCATCGGAAAATGTGCTGATATAATAATGGTAATCAGAACTGAAATCAGCACTATTGGATCCTGTTTGAGTGGAAAGCTTTTTCATTCCTGTCCCATCTAACTTAATACAATCAAGGTCCCTGTCAATGGGTGAAGTTTCGGTAGAACCATAATATAATGTATTGGTTTTTTCATCAATACCTTTAAAATCTGTAATATCCCATTTCCCTTTGGTAATTTGGTTAATAAGCCTACCATCAATAGCGTATCTATAGAGATGAGTATATCCATCCTTATCACTCATCCAAATAAACTCTTTGTTATTGTTAATGAACGTAAGCGCATCATTTATATCAATATATGTTTTGCTTGCTTCTGTAAAAACAGGACTTGTTTTTCCCGATGATGCATCTGCCAGCACAAGTACAAGGCTGTCCTGGTGGCGGTTCATAAATTGCACAGATAAGAGCGAGGATGATAAAGTCCATTTTATTCTGGGTACATATTCAAAGGAGCCCGGTGGAGTTACATCAGTTGTAGCTCCGGAAGGTATGTTATAAATTTTTATAGCAACAGATGGATTTGGGGTTCCTGCTTTTGGATACCTGAAACTATAAACAGTAGGATATAACGAATCATGATATTCATTCATGGAGAATACAGGAACTTTAGAATCATCAAACCGATAATAAGCTATTGATTTGCTGTCCGGTGACCAGAAATAGGCGCGAGTTACAACAAACTCTTCTTCATATACCCAATCGCTTACCCCATTAAAAATATCAGCAGAACCATCATTGGTTATTTGGGTTAGTTTACCATCCAGTAAATTCCTGACATATAAATTACCTTTAAAAATAAATGCAACCGAATTACCATCGGGGGATAAGGTCGCGTACAAAACTTTTTCTTCATTCATAATAGGTGTAATGGTTTTCTTTTCCCTGTTCCATACATAATATTTTGCAATAAAGGAATGACGGTATATTTGCTCGATAGCTGTTGAAAGCAAAATATTTTTTTCAGCTTTTCCTAATTCATAATCCACAATCATAATTCTGTTACCGGCTTTTTCAAGTTGATTAGCTGTTAGCAGAGTATCTGCAACTTTACCAGTTGCATAATTATAGGCTATAACTGCCTGTCCCGCGTTAGTCATTGAAAGCGTAGTATACCTTTCCCCGTCCGAAGTAGAACGAAGTTCATCTATTCCCTGTGCATGGAATTTATACTGATTCCATATTTCCTCTAAGGTAATATTTTGTTTTTGGGAATATATTGAAAGGGTTAGAATTAAACATAGAAGTAACGTAATTTGCTTTTTCATGCGGATTTATTTTTTTTCATTTACAGGTTTTGTAATATCTTCAAAAGTAGTCTCTATTCCGTGGCTGGGATCATCTGCAGGCGACCGGAAGAACCTACCATTGGGGTCAATCAGAAAATACTCGGGCAAAATCTTCGCATCATATTTATCCAATACCCTATGTTTTTCATCCCACAAAAAGGGCCAGTTAAAGTTTTTATTTGATGCCAGGAAATTTACCAAATCATTGTAGTTATCATCTTCGCTGATAAATACAAAATTAATTTTCTTCTTGAATTGCTGATATAAAGCCGGAAGGACTTCCATCTGGCTGATAGAGGCAGTGCTGGTAGTTTTAAAGAAAACAAGGTAGACGAATTTCCCCCTGAAATCCAATATGCTGCTTACATCTCCTTTTGAATCCTTTAGCGCAAAATCGGGAGCTTCACCACCTTGAACAATGCCTGAAAACGAAGCAAGCATATCATCCGCTATAACTTTGTCCTCTTCAATTTTAGTTGCACCGGCAATAATCCTAAGTAGGATTTTAATATTTTCCCGGTCGTAATTGCCACTATAATAAAACCCATACAACCCTTTTAACAATACAAGCTCACAAAGAGAATCATTTCGCAACAAGTGGTTTATCTTCAATACTTCCATAAGATCGGGATAATCGGATTTAGCAATAAACTTATTTATATCACTACCTTCCGTTGTAAGAATAAAATCCTTCATATAATCCTTAAAATAATCATTAAAGAATTCCATATACTGGTAGTTGTTATACAATATGGGTTTGCCTTTGATATATTTTTCGCCTAATTTTTTCTCGCTTTCTAAAATGTTATTACTTATTTCTGCTGTAGTATAAGTCATGTAGCCAATGAAGTCTTGATTATGTATATTTTTATAACGTTGGCGCATGGCATCATAGAAGCTGTCTACACAATGAGATGCCTGCATTTTAACAAAATGCTGATAGTTTTTTTCCCAAAAGTTATCGAATTGTGCATTAAAATCCATAATGAGGCTATTCACCTCCATCGTGTCTGTAATATAAAATACCAGACTTACAGTATGCCCTACGAAGGGATTTTGATAATGGTCACTGTCAGGTGCCGGAAATTCCACTTGATAGATATTGCCAGGGACTATATACATATCGCCTTTATAATTATCAATGCTAAGATAGATATACGTGCAGTATTTTAAACTATCCAGTTGAAAGTTGAAAGTGCCGCTATCACTAATTTTAGTTGAGGCAAGCTGCAGTGGTGTAAAGGTTATAAAATCTTTATAGGTAGAAACATTTACTATTTTGCCTTTATAATAGGGTGCATAGCCTTTAATTGCAGCAGACTGAGCTTTCAGCCATAACGGCAAAAGAGCAATGCAGGCGGCTATGTAAATCCTAAATAACTTCATGGTTATTTTAGCACAATACCGGACGGAATAAATTGGCTGACATCTCCTTCATGCTTTAATATTTCTCGAATAATAGTAGAGTGGATGCCGGAAAATTCGGGTAGAGAAGGTATAAAAATGGTTTCAATTCCGGGTTCCATCATGCGGTTCATTTTAGCAATATTGCTTTCATATTCAAAGTCAGTAACTGAGCGCAACCCCCGGATTATATAATTAGCTCCGTATTTGCGGCATAATTCAATAGTGAGGGTAGAATAATCCACTATTTTTATTTTAGGATTGGAATCAAATGTTTTTTCCAGCCACTGCTTTCTTTTTTCAAGAGGGAACATAGATGACTTGGTGGAATTACTTCCTATTGCCACAATAATAGAATCAAACAAAGGCAAAGCTCTTTGTACAATAGATTGATGACCTTTAGTGACGGGGTCAAACGAACCGGGAAATACGGCTATACCGGACATAAAATTAAATAAAGTATTACAATTGCAAAGATAAGGTTTT
>Ga0302186_10001033_pt1 | contig 23912 bp, 29 predicted proteins | sample II_Bog_E1_2_FD_198782 | JGI IMG/M metagenome (GOLD analysis project Ga0302186, IMG submission 198782) | Peat permafrost microbial communities from Stordalen Mire near Abisko, Sweden - II_Bog_E1_1 | ecosystem: Environmental > Terrestrial > Soil > Wetlands > Peat | place: Sweden: Abisko...
ACTAAATTTTTGTTAAATTTCATAAAACATAGCTTTTTTTAAAAAGTTATGAAAATTCAATAGTGAATTTTCTCCAAAAAAAACTTTAATAACATTAACATTTAATTTATCTTTTTTTTTTCCAATCATCATCTATAAACTGTTTCAAAATTTTTTATTATCTTTAAAAAAAAACAAAAGAAAGTTCTATGAAAAAAAATATTTCTTTTTTTATAAGTTGTTTAAATCCGCATTTAAAAATGACAGAAAAACTTCAAAAAAACATTTCAAATTAATTCATTTATTACAAACTGATAATTAACAATCATTCTTTATAACTTATAACAGAAAAAAAAAAAAATGAGTCTCAGTGTTTCCCCCAATGAAAGTCCCTTGAAATTTTCCAGTCCTGATAAAATTTCCAACCTAAAAAGTCCATTTCCAGGCCAACACAAAAAGTACCTTTCTTCCCAATACATATCTCTGAAATCCTTTAAAAATAGTGTCCAAATCCCGAATTCCCCTGAAGAAATCATCAGTCTTTTTAATAAGAAAGAAGTCCTGATCTCCAAACTCCTTGAAGATAATAAGAGTCTCAGTTCTTTTATCCAACAAAACGTCTATAAAAAACTCCTCTGATTTCTTAATAAAAAGCCTTAATAAATTTCTCTAGGATCTCAATAAAATCCGCCAAGATAAAGAGAAACTAGAACAGGATTTCTTTCAGAAAGAAGAAGAAAACCAGAAACTAAAGCTTCTTTTAGAAGCCCATATCAAGAAACAGCAATTTCCAGATCAGGATTTAAAGAACTCAGGCCAAAAAAGCCCAGAAACTTTGTTTTTCGAGATTCCTGAAAACAAGTTGATTGAAGAACTCATGGAAAAGCAAATCAAGGAGTTTAAATCGAAAATCAAGGAAATGGCCAGTGAAATAGAGAAAGAAAAGCATAAAAACGAGGATTTCGAAGCCGAAATCAAGAGAAATTCGCAGGTTATTAAGAATAATGAAGAGAAAATCGTGCTTTTATCCACAGAATTACAAAGAACCATGAATATCCTTGGGTTTCTGCAGACCGAAAACCTAAGTCTTAAGGAAAATGAAAGGATTTATAAGGAAAATGAAAGAAGCCTGATTTCTATTAAAACTGGATTAGAGGAAAGACTTAAAAGTCTTTGTTTAGAGCTTGAAAAACGCGAAAATGAGAGGAATTTCAAGAATACTGATGATGAAAAGAACTTCAAAACCGCTATAAACAACGCTTTGAGGCTTTTGAAGGAAGAAGAGGAGAAATTCCAAGTTTTTTTCGAGAAATTACAGGCAAAAGATGAGAAAATCAGAGTTTTAGAGGATAAAACACAATTTCTGAGGAATAAGAAAGGTTTAAATGAGGCTTTAGAAGTCCAGAAATCGCAATTTAAGGCGAAATTCGAGGAAATATCGAGACTTTATGAGGATTCTTTGATAAGACTTCGAGGAAAAGACGAGAAATTGAACCTTCAAGAGAAAATCATTGAGCAAATCAAGAAAAATAACCAAGAAAACGACAAAAAACTGAGAAGTCCTGAAAATAAAGAACATGATATCTTACTTAAGGAAAACGAGAGACTTCAAAGACTTTTAATAGATCAAGGCAATAAATCCATTGAAAACCACAAATTCCTATTGAATGTCGAGGCTGAAAACCTCAGAAAACTTATAATCGACCATTATAATGGATATTTGGTGATCGTGAGGAATAATGACCTTCAGGCAGGACTTAAAGCTGAAGCTCCGATAAGTGAATTAAGGGAAAAGCTTAATTCTATTATCAAGGCTTTCAATAAGATTATTATCGATTATATGAGTTCTCAAATAGTCTTCACAGAAACTCTCAAAGAGAAAAAAGCTTCAGAGGAACTTTTGGCTCAGAAAACACTAGAAATCAAGGAGTTCGAAGCCAAAAATCAAGAACTTCTAGCGAAAAACCTGCTAATAAACGCAGAAATCATGAGACTTTCGCAGATTTTGAAACAAATCGAAGGGGATTTCATCGAAAAAGGCCATGAATTCGAATCTAAATTGCTTTTGGCCCAAACAGAAATCGAAAACATCAAATCCTCTTTGAAATTCCGAAATCAGGAAAACGAAAGTCTCAAGAAAAGCAATGAACATCTGATGCGATATTCTAGCTTTGAATCTGAGTTTTTGGCTTTAAAGCGAGAATTGGAGAATTCTGAGATGAAATATATCGAGAAACTCAAGGAAAACGAGGTTTTGAAGCGAAAATTCATCGAGAATTCCGATCTTTTGAGCCAAAAAACGGAAACTGTGAAAAAGGCAGTTTCTGATAAGGAGAATTTCAAGATAAATGAACTCGAAATCGAATTGAAATTCTCGAAACAGGAAATCGAACATTTGGCCAAAATTAAACAAGAACAAATAGTCCAAATCGGGGAATTAAAAGCGGCTTTATTGGAACTCGAAAATGAGAAAACTGGATTTAAACTGAATAAAGAGGAATCGAAGGCTAAAATTGCGATTTTAGAGGAAGAAAAAGAGAAATTCCTTAATGAATTTATTGCGAAAAATACTTTTGATGGGCAAATATCACAATTTAAAGCGAAAATAGATAAATTAGAACATGAAAAAAGCCTCAAAGAATATGAAAATGAAAGTTTGAGGAGTTCGCTTAAGGGGAAAGAGAAATTAGAGGAGGAAATAGAGAGAATTAAAGAGAAAAACGTGGAATTAGAACGAGAATTGGCCTTTTATAAGAAGAAGCTTCTGGAATATGAGGATATTAAGAAAGAATATGAGATTTTATTAGAGAAAATCGAGATGTTTGAAGCTAAAAACAAGCAGATTTCAAGAGAATTGCAGGAATCTAATGAACAAAAGAAGCGATTTGAAGGTGAAATTCAAAGGAAAACTGAGGAAATCGAAGGAATCAAGGGTTTTGAAGTGAAATATCGAGATTTGTTCAATAGACAGGCTTTATCTGTGAGTGAAATCGAGCGATTGCATCAAATTATCAGAGAGAAAAATGAAGATAATAAGCGATTTAATATCGAAATCAGAGATTTGCAAAAGGAAAATGATCAAAATAGAGAAAACCTGAGGAATTATAACGAATTGAAGGTGATAATAGAAAGTTTGAAAGGCGAAAATGAAGAAATTAATGTGAATATGTTTAAATTAAAGGAAGAAAATCTGAGAAATAATGAGAAAATCGCGAAATTAGAAGAAGAAAATTGGGCTATGAGAGAAAAAAATAGGGAAATCGAAGGTTTTAATAAGGAAAATCTGAAGAAATTGTTAGAATATCAGAAATTTCTCGAGAAATTGGAATTCGAAAATGAGAAATTGAAAAGTCTGATGTTTGAAAGATTGAAGGAAATCGAGGCTTTGAAGCGGAAAATCTCAGAAATTAGCAATGTTTTCGAGGAAAATGCGAATTCTGCAAAGGAGAAATTCGAGGATATTGTCACAAATTTCCTAGTGAGTTTTTATTATCGAAAAGCTTCGATTTTTAAAGCTTTTTTTTATCAGAAAGAAGAGAAAAATCAAACCTTTTTAGATCGAAATCGGAATTTATTAGAAAACAGGAATTTAGCTGAAGAAGGGCTGAAATTCAATGGGAAAGCCGAAAAAACAGAGAAAACTGAGAAAAAAGTAGCGAAAAAAAGGACCAAAAGTTATTTATTTGAGAATGAAAATGTAAAAAGTCCGATTTTCTCTTTAATATTAAGAAATTATTAAAAAAAGGACTTATTCATTAAATTTGAGGATGATTTAGCCTCACAATTGGGTTTATATGAGAATATATTGAAGATGATATCCTTTGAATTGACGAATCTTTCGCAATTTAAAGAAGGCAGGATTAATGAAATCAAGAGAATTAAAGAAAAACTCGCGAAAATCAAACAAACTTTGGAAAAAAACGCTTTTCTTTTGGAGGAAAGGAATTTGAAATTCCAGGACTTATTGTTACAAGCCTGCACAATTGAAAAAAAAGTAGGAAATTCTTGATTTTCTATGGTTTTTTAGAATAAAATAGGTTGAAAAGGTGGTTTTGGAGGAGAAAATATCAATTTTAGCTTGATTTTTTGCATTTATAATAGAAAAAAATCATGAAATAATAAGAAATTGATGGATTTTTTGAAAATTATTATTAAAACGACTATTAGACTTTATTCTTTGCCTTTGATATCCCAATTCGAGGTTTTTTTCCTTAAAAATATCAAAATATAAGCCAAAATTTCTTCTTTTTTTCCTTACTTTTTTGTTTCTTTTGATCGATATTTTTCATCAGGGCTTTTTTCGCGTTCATAAATTTTATAATAATTCTTCATGATTTTCTCTTCTTTTCTTCTAAACGGAATAATTTCTTCATTTCTTTCTATTTCTTTTTCTTCTTTTTTAGAAACAATATGAATTGGTGGTTCTTTTAATAAATTATTGAATTTTTAATGAATTTCCCTTAATTTCTTATAAATACTTCCAATATAAGTAATAGTGGGTAGATTATTAGTAGGTTGGAAGGATCCAGCGGAAGTGAAGCTATTTCTGAATTGAAATTGCATGCTGGTTTTGAATTTATTCGAATATTCGCTTAAAATCTCTTGTCTGCTCAAAGATGGCTCTTTTGGTGCTATTATTTCTTGATTATTGCCAATATTAGGGTTCGGATAAAAAGCCAGAAATTCAGCAGAAGCAGGCATTTTTTGAGCTGATTTCTGAGCTTCTTGATTAATTATCATTTCCTTAGTGATTTCAGCCTTGATTTCCTTGGCTTTTGTATTATATCCCTAAAATATCGCTTTTTATGAATAAAACCTTGAGAGATTATGATACTTCTTCAATATATCCTAGTCCTGAGGTTGTTTTCTTGCCTCTTTTAAAGGCTTTTTCTATCAATTTGCTCATATCATTGCTTTTTTTCATATAAAAATATCTCAAAATAACCGATTTATTCGAATTTATTTAAAAAACCTCTTTTTCAATCCCATTTTTGTCATCATTTTCTTCCTTTTAAACCCATCATCATTCATGGCCATTTCCTCTAAATCCTGAGGTATTTTTTGACCTGACAATTCCAAATTCTTCATTAAAATTATCGCGAATTTCATCTCATTTCTCATTATCAAAGTATAAGCCACACCATCCTTATCCCCTGCTCTTCCAGTCCTTCCAACTCTATGAATATGAGTATCTCCATCCTTCGGACATTCATAATTTATCACAGATTTTATCGCAGGCACATCCAATCCTCTTGATGCGATATCAGTGGCTATAAGGATATTATGATCAGTTTTGAACGAATTTATGATTTGAGTTCTTTCTTGTTGGAGCTTATCTCCATGAAGCACCATGCTTTCGATATTTAAGCTCATTTTCAGTTCTTTATATAATTCATCACAGGATTTGATATGATTCACAAAAATCAACACTTTCCCACGAAGTAATAATGCTTGGAGGTTTTGAACCAACCAAAGGAATTTCTGATCTTCCGTCCTTACAACAATCACTTCTTGCCTCACATCTTGATTGGCCTTTAATGAAAAAACATGGGGTTTTTAGCAGAAAATCTTTAAAAACTTGATCATCTTTCCCGATGTTTATTATGATAGGATCTATGAGAATATCTAAGGAAAGGTTCTGGATTTTCTTTTTTAAGGTCGCTGTGAAAAGAGAAGTTTGTCTATCTGGTCTGATTTGCCCTACAATTGATCTAATCTATTAAATTAAATTAGTTTTTATGAGAGGATTCGATAGAAAAAGACGAAGGAAAACTTGATATTCAAAGCCCATACTTAACATTTTATCAGCTTCATCGATCACTAAATAGGTGCAACGTTTGAAATTCGTGGCCTTTTTCTTCACCATCTCTATAAGTCGGCCAGGAGTCGCTATGAGGATTTCAACACCAGCCTTTAATTCTTTCCATTGTTCATGTTTCGATTCCCCACCCAAAAGAGCTGAAATGCTGTTTTTTTGAATTACTTAAGAAATGAAATAAATTAATTTAGATGAAAAATGCCTGATGTTATAGATTTTAGCATATCTTTTCGCTTCTAAATAGACTTGTTGGGTCAATTCTCTGGTGGGACATAAAATCAGGCCAATAGGTCCTTCATTTTTATCAAGAGGTTTCTAAATATTTATTAGCTAACATTAAAGAATTTAAAAAGACTTGATCTAAAATATGAGCTATCAAAGGCCAAACATAGGCTAAAGTCTTTCCTGAGCCTGTTTTCGCAATACCAATCACATCCCTTCCACTTAAAAGACAAGGCAAGGCTTGACATTGGATGGCAGTGGGTTTTTCGAAGCCTTTTTTAGTGATTTGACTAATGATAGATTCATCGAAATTCAAATGCGCAAAAGAAACTATTGGATATGGGACATCATTGCCTTTTACCTTGATTTCCATTTCATCTCTAAGAAATTTCTTATAAAAAACCACTTTTTCATTAAATTATAAGGAGAACCTTAAGGATTTCACTTTATCATAGGATAAAGCCTTGATTTGTTCATGTTCCTCATAAAAAACCTTATTAAAAGAGGAATATCTTAGAGAAGAATGGTCTATTGCGGGCAAAGGCTCGATTTTCCGCTTTTTCTGCTTACGAATAGCATCGAAATCCACTTCTCTAAAGAAAAATATAATAAAATTGTGCAAATTTTCTCAGAAAACCCATCACTGTTGAGAAAATCATAATTTTTATCCTGATTTTCTTCGATTTCACTATCAGTTTCCTCTGAATTCGAGCCATTCTCTTTTTCCGGTTTATTGGCAGTTTGTGGTTTTTTTCCTAATAAACTTCGCATCAAAAACAGAAAATCTATTACTATTATGCTCTTGGATCAATTTTTTCTTCATATCATCCATATAAGACTCCAAAGGATCCTCAGATATTAACCTTTCTTCCTTCTATTTAAAGAAAATCTCTAGAAAATGATTGATTTTTATGAAAAACCTGGATATTTTGAGATGGAACGGTTTCTTTGAAGGTTTTTTCGAGATTTTTCATATAAATGTCCAACGGGTCGATTTCTTCATTTTTGACGATTTCAATGGGTTTTTGCTTGAAATCAGTCGAAGTCTCTTCATCGAAATATTTGTCTTCTATTAAATCTTCTTTTAAATTCTAACAAGTTTAAGAACAAAACCCCAGTGTTTTCATTTTACTTTTTTTCTCCAGGTCATAAAAAGAGATTTTTTATTTATTTAAATTTTTAATTAAATCCGCAAAAGCCAAAAAATATTAAAATCATATAAGAATCCATAACGTCCTTTTATTCAAAGAAAATTTAAATATTAGACGAAAAATATTAAAATCATTATCCATAATATTAAGGAAATTCCCTTATGCAAAATCCTAGCATAACTTTGAGAATCATAAAATGGATATAAAACGTCCTTTTATTCAAAGAAAATAATTTAGACGAAAATTTATTGGGAAATAAGGAAAAAATACATTGGAAAGATAAGGAGTGGTTTTGGGAGCCAGAGCGACATAAAAGACCAGATCATTTGGAATTTCAATGAATTGGATGATAAAACTTAAGGAAAAAGTCTGTTTTTCTGATTGGTTGAGTTTTGAATAGGACCAGACACTATAAAAATTAAGAAATTTGTGTTAAATGGTCTAATTTCTAAGGATTTACACAGGGTTTGCTATTGTGAGGACATCATTGACTTTATATTGGTAATTATAAAGAGTGCCTATTTTCGAATAGGTAATTAATAAATTTGGAAAGGAAAAGCTGCATTGGTCTTGAATAAAAATTTAGATAATTTTTATTAGTTTTGATACTATTTGTGTTATCCCATATCACCTTACTAATGTCTATATAGGCAGTGATATTGAGCCAATCCTTCAATGAATATTTAATAAGGTTATTTATTAGAAAACTAGTCACTTGCAAGAAAAGAGGATTAGCATTGGCGAAAATTCCAATTGATTGAAAATAATTGATGAAATTTGTATAAAGACTAGCATTATACATAGTAAAATTGAGACAGATATTCATAAGTTCTGTTAAGTTTTTCTTCAAATCACATGAAAAAATCGCATTTACTCCGAATTCAACTGACTTTTTTATGAATAAATTTGTTTTTTTGAGGGAAAATGAATAATTTACATCTTGATCCTGTATATTTGATAAGTTGTTGGTTTGATAATAACAAAAGCCGTTTTGATCATATCGATAAAAACTAAAAGGAAATAAAACCTTGATTCCAGTTAAATTGGTATTGGAAGTGGCCATTCCAACCAATAATTTATCTCCTTTTTGATAACCAATATTATTGGATTTTAAAAATGTCTTCAATGTTTCATTATAAAATTTATATAACACAAATGAAAAAATTACAAAATTCCCATTATTATAATTGACATCGAAAATTTGTTGTAATGAAAATTGGGCAAAGCAATTCGCAGTCAGATTTCTATAAAGAATGGCTGTGAAATTGGCTCCATCAAATGCTGATAGTTGATCGACTTGAAAATCATAAATCCCCTTTTGATAAAAAATGTGTTTTAACTTTTAACTCAACTCCAATAATTTAAAAATTTACTTTAAAAAGCACATTTTGACAAGAACACATTGAATTATCTAGAATTGTGAGAATCGGAGTTATGTTTGTTGAATTATAAGGTGTGGGATTGAAACTATAATTGTTTTCAATATAATATACATTGACCAAATTGACAGTAACTCCTTCTTGTATGTTGCTTTGTGAGATTTTGAACCCAAAATCATTGGTGGCATCAATAGCCGATCCATTCACACACATTTCTTGAAATGAGTTCTAATAAAAATAAAGGAAAAATCAAAAGAAATAGATAAATCATTGATTTTTTACATAATTATTGTAACAAGGCTCTCCTCTAATATTTTCCTAATTCACCATATTATTTATTCAAAAACATTGGAAAAAAATAGAAAAATAACCCGAAGTAAGATATTCGCAGATTGACAATAAACCCCAAATCCATCGATTTTTCTGTTGATTTTAAATTGTGATATAGTGTTATTAAGGAAACGATAGGGGTTTATAATAAATGAAGGGGTTGATGGAACTGGACTTGTTATCATAGTTTCCCTGGAGTTGATTTCAACTTTTTCATCGACATAGCTTTTCTGAGAGATTGTCAATTTGCTGGAATCAAGATTGATATATTGCAGACAAAAAAGTCCTTTCATGAACTTGAAAAAGAATTAAAATGAAAGGAAAGAAAGGAAGTACATTGAAATAAATTCGCAAACCTTGATAAAGATCTGAGATATCAGTGGTAGTCTTATCACTACATTCAGGGATCATCCAAGAGGAAATATAACCTATGTTTTTCTGGTTTATAATTTTGGTATTAGTATAGACTATATATACTTTTATCAGTGCAAAGGTTGTTGGCATTCCAAAAATCAACATCATTTGGCTTAAAAATTCGAGTTATTATTTTGATTTAAGAAAGAGAAAGGAGTGCTCACATTGCATTTACTATCGCAACAACAATAGGGATTGCAAGCAGTTTGCATAATGTTGCAAGGACAGGCACCTATCTTAATTATCAAGAGACATCTTCAAAATTATAATGAACTTAATTGTTCGTTGCTCAAATCATTGCTTTGAATATTAGTGTTGATCTATACGTTTCGAAATGAAGTTTAATTATTCAGAAATGTTAGATTTTTTCAAATACTAGAGAAGGAGTTATTGTATAAATATTTTTCCCAAAAGTTTGAAAGAAAAACAACCCCATAATAGCAAAAAACATTAAAAAATCAAAATTTTGAATTAAATTATAGATATTTATAATTTTTTTGAAATTTTCTATAACCCCAAAACATTATTTTATGGAAAGCAAAGCCTGGATCTTAATCAATAAAAACCTTAGCTTAGAAATAAGAGACGTCGATGAGGAATTCTTATGTTCAAAATGCAAAATTCTCATGGAATTTCCAGTCGAAGCCCCTTGTAGTCATGTTTATTGTTTTGAATGCATCACCCAAATTCTGAAAGAAAATCAGCCGCTTTGTCTTATTGATAAAGAATCCCTTGCTGAGTTCAAGCCATTCGTTTCGAAATCTATCAAAAGAAGAATTCTAAAACTTAAGATAGAATGTCCAACTGATTCTAAAACCTGTAAATGGACGGGGTCAATTGAAGAACTTGAAGAGCATTTAACAAAATGCGATTATCTCTTGATTGATTGCGAGCTAAATTGCGGTTGTCAAATTGAAAGAATTCAATACAAAACACATAAAACCCAGGAATGTCAGGAAAGAATGATATTTTGCAGGTTTTGTCAAATAGAATTAAAAGCAAAAAATTTGAATGGCCATTTTAATGTTTGTCCCAAAGTCGAATTGCCTTGCCCAAATAATTGCACTGATGAATGCCATTTTTCGAAAGATAGCTTAGAAATGCATTTAAAAAATTGTTCCCATTCGCTTTTGATATGTCCTTTCCATGATATTAAAATGAAACGAAAGGAAATGGAAACACATTTTAATTCGAACATCTTAGATCATTTTTTGTTTTCCTTTGAAAAGATTTCCCAATTGACAAATGAAAATAAACAATATTATGAGAAGAAAATCTGAATAGATGAAAAATATTTCTATATACATAAATAAATATTTTCTATACATATAGAATTTAATTTTTGAAAAATTATTTCTATAACTAAATGTTTATTATTTAAGAATGCATGCATTATAAAAATTATAATCAAAACTAAAAAATCATGGAACCGATAAATTATCAGCAAAATACAAAAAAATATAACTTTCTAGTCTTGGGAGAAGCAGGGAATGGCAAAACTTCCTTAGCTTATACATTAACGAAAAATCTGGAGAAGTTTAAGCCCAAAAGTGGAACAAAACCTGGTTCTAAAGAAATAATTCACGGATCTTCCATTGATAAAGCGAACAAAATTCAATACACAATAATTGATACCATCGGGTTTGCCCATGAAGACTTCAAATCATCAAATATTGAGCAAAAATTGCTAGATTATCTCAAAGACAGTTCATATATAGTGAAAATAGATGCTGTGCTTTATGTGATCAACATACGTTTAAGAAACTCAAATATCTCAACTTTTAATTTCCTGAAAGATCTTAAATTTTTCGATTTCAAGAAGAATTTAATAATAGTCATAACAGGAATAGACGAGGTTTATGGAGATCATGACTTTCAGAATTCCTTGGGTGAAACATACAAAATAACAGATGAAATATTTGGGGAGAAAAAAAGAGAAAAAGTGGTTCTTTGGATCAATGAGAAACTTATGAATAATAATCATTCAAAAACAATCAGAGAGAAAGATGGCTTAAAAGACATTTTCCATGATGAAGAGAAAGAGTTGCTTAAAGCAGTCTTATGTTGTCAGCCTTTGCAGTTCAATGCTTTGAACGAATATGTTCAAGAATTAAAGTTTAAAACCAAAGAATTGATCATAAATATCATCAATAAGAAAAAATTCGTGGAAAAGAAGAAAACCATTAATATATCATTTGACTTCTCTTTTTTAATGATGCCAGATGGAAAAATAGATATTTCACAGGCTGCTGTTGTCGCAAATAGTGGAATTGCTGTTGCAGGAGGAGCTTTAATGACTGGAGTCAGCTCTGCAATTGTTAATGCAATATCCGTAAATATACTATTCAATGGCATTAAAGTTGGATCTGGATATAGTTTAGGATCATATATACCAGCCGCCAATGCTTTATCCATGGCAAGAGCTGCTTCGGGCTTTATAGCGTATCAAAATTCAGCTGGTTCTATTATAGTCGGATGTACAACAGGAGCCTTGTTGAGTAGTGGATTAATAATAGTTGGCTGTGCTGCAACAATTTATGGGGGCAGGAAATTAGTGCAATTATATAAAAAACATAAAGAACTCAAAGCAACAAGTGAAGAAATATCGAAAAAAAGCAAAGAAGCCGAAGGAAAAATGAAAAAAATTGAGTTTACTTCCGATGATATTAACAAAGCAATTCAAGACTTACTAATCAAACACAAAATGGCAGATGGCCATATATTTGAATTAAAAAAAATTCTGGAAGATAGATTGATTTTTGGTCTAAATAAAGAAATGAACGTGAAAATGAAAACTCTTTTGAATGGAGACTATAATATTGAAAAAATCACAATCTCCAAAGCAGAACCTGACTTTAAGTTTCAGGCTTTCATCAAAGAAGATAAATCTGATGCTGAAATAAAATGGAATCAAAATTTAGTTAGAGATTTAAAGGAAACAAAAAATATTGATGTGTTAATCAAGCTTGATTTCGAGTTTTCAATACTACTTCCAGATGAAGATTATTTAGATCGACAACTTAGGAATGATATGACAAAGGAAAAGGACAAAATCTGGAAGGAATGTTTAGCAAAGTTTCCCATTAATAATTAAAGAAAAAATTTGCATTTAAATTCATTAGAAAGGAATATTTTGCAAAAATTGATTTATTTAATATTTGCCATTCTTTTTGTCAATTTTTTTTAAAATGGAAAAAGAATTTCTTATATATTTTATCATCTTAATGGAATCGAATTGTAAATATTTCATTTTTTTTTTTAATTAAATTATTGAAATTAAGATATTTGTATTTTTTTTAAATTTTCTATAAACAAAAAAACCAAATTCTTTATTTTATGGAAAGCAAAGCCTGGAGCCTAATCAACAAAAACCTGAAGTTCGAAACAAGTGACATCGATGAAGACTTCTTATGTTCGAAATGCAAAAACCTAATGGAATTTCCAGTCGAAGCGCCTTGTAGTCACCTCTTTTGCCTGAAATGCATAGAAAATGAGCCATCATGCCTGATTGATCAGGAATCCCTTGCTGACTTCAAGCCTTTTGTGTCGAAGGCATTCAAAAAACGAATTCTGAAAGTAAAAATCAAATGTCCAACCGATGCAAAGACTTGCAAATGGACGGGGTCGATTGACGAACTCGAAGAACATTTAACAATGTGCGATTATCTCTTGATTTATTGTGAGCTTAATTGCGGCTGTCATATTGAAAGAATTCAATACAAAACGCATAAAACCCAGGAATGTCAAGAAAGAATGATATTTTGCAAATTTTGTCAAAGTGAATTAAAAGCCAAAAAATTACAGGGCCATTATGATGTTTGCCCGAAAGTTGAATTGCCTTGCCCGAACAATTGCACTGATGAATGCTATTTTTCAAGAGATAACATTGAAACGCATTTAAAAAAATGTTCTCATTCGCTCTTGATTTGTCCTTTCCATGATATTAAAATCAAAAGGATGGAGATGGAAACGCATTTTAATTCGAACATATTAGATCATTTTTTGCTTTCCTTTGAAAAAATTTCCCAATTGACTAAGGAAAATAAACAACTCAAAGAGGATCTTCAAAATGTTGTCAACGAAAAAATCTTGGAATTGAAGAATGAAAACAAAGAATTAAAGGATAATTTCGCTGAACAAATATTTGAATTGAAAAATATTGTTGGGACTCTGGTAGTTGAGAATAAAAAGTTGCAAAATGCTATCAATGTTTCAAGAAAATTTTTTTGGGAATTAAATAATAACTCTGTTATTGAAAAGAAGAAGAAAGCCCGAAGCACTAGTGATGCTGGTTGGGTTGGGAGCAATGAGATTACACTCGACGAATACATAGATCAGAAACTTGCTTTTGAAATTAGAAATGGGTGGTGTCAAATAACTATAATAGAATCCCCCTCAACCTTAACTTATCCTGGATCACCAGGAAACTCTATTGTAAACCAACCTTTTTCTTATAATTTATTTGACGGAAAAATTAATGGTTCTGATGGTTTTCCTAGATTTAATCCAAGGGAAACGGTAAAAATAGAAATGCATTTCAGCAAATTCACATTAATGTTATTTGTTAATGGGCAACAACAGAACAAAACATTCCCAATTCCTCAAGAAATTAGATTATTCGTAGATATTTATCACGCGGGCACTGAAGTTGAGATAAAAAAATAATATACAGATTTTCAAGAATTGTCTTTTACATAATTCTGTTTTTATTTTTTGTGAACATTTTTTTCTAATTAATTAAAAAAATTTGAATTTCTAAATGATTTTAGATATTTTTAAAAAACATTAAAAAAAACGCATAGAAATGGAGGTGAACAATATGGTGATCGCAGTTTTTTCAATCTTCCTGGCGATTCTCTTCACGATTAACATGATAAACAATTACGAGCAAGCAGCTGCTCACATCGAGTCTAAGAAATCCTATCTGGAGCTCGACAAAAACCTGAACCTTTCTCTCATCGACCCCAAAAAATCAACCTTTCTGAAATCCGAAATGGAAATCTATAATATGATGGTTAAAAACATGTCAGTGACTTCCAATGAAACCTGGGCTGCAATTGATAATGTATGGAATAAAACGACTTTTGGGAAATTCGGTTGGACGGTCCTTCATGTTTATTCAGCGAATTATCCCGTGGAGCCAACAGATGATGATATGAATAAAATGAAAGCCTATCTTTATCTTTTGTAAGAATTTCCTGAATTTTTTAAAGTTTTATTAAAGAATTTTATCTAAAAAGCGGTTATTTCTTCCCTTGTAAAGATTGTGGCCATCATTTCATTAAGATGTTGAATGAGAATCCGGTTAATGCGACTTCTCGAACCGATTTGATGTTATATCTCTGCAATTTGCATAATAACGTGAACATGAGATTAAATAAGCCGGAATTCAATTGTAAAGAAGACCTTCAGAAAACCTATGGTGGAGATTGTGGTTGCGAAGAAACAGATTCCGCTATTCATGGAACCAATATAACAAATGGAACTGATAATGGGACAAGATAAAGCCATTTAATAAAAAAAGGGTTTAATATATGAACGAATAAATCATGGAAATATTGTATAATATTTCTTAAGTGTTTTCTAAACTTTTATTCAAAACGTCGTTTTTCGTCCGACCCAACCAATCCACTATTTCCTTTTCTAAAGAAGGGTTCTCGACATTTAATTCCTTCAAAATTTCAACCATTGTTTGAACGAAAAAACTGAAATGATCATCATTCAACTCCATATTTAAATGAAAAGTCCGTAAATCCTTGAAATGACAGCTTTTGATGGTTTTCGGTTGGAAAAACTTCGAAAAAAAGAACTTTTGGTTTTTAATCATGAGAATTGGATCTGAATTCTTGAAAAATGAGCATAATTTCGGATTTTGGAAGGCTTTTATATAGAAGCTATTGACGATATATTCGATATTCTTCTCTCCTCCGATTCTCTCAAAAAGGCATTTTTCATTACAAATATCAAATTTAAAATAATCGAGATCTGCTAAAATATAGACAATATCCTGTTGATTTAGCTTAGATTCCATTAAAGCCTTTTCAAAAACTTCTCTCATCGCTAAATAATGTTGATGAGAAAGCTTTAAATTCAAATGTGCTGGAGTTATATCACATTCGGAATAAGAACTAGGTCCTTTCAAGCAAAATTCAAGCATAATCCTACAATGAGCTAATAATTTGTCAGGATTATATCCTTTAAACAATTCAAATAATATCTTATTATTGTTGATATTCATAACAAATCGTTTAATTATCGCATAGAAGTCATTTTTCTCTAGAAGAAGATCGAAATAAGGCTTTTCATTTAATAGCGGCAATCTGGAATCTTCGAAAATCGTGAGAATATCGAATATTAACCCATCATTGACCTTCAATTCCCTTAGTGATAAGTTAATAACCTGCTTATAATGATATAAGACCTCACTGGAAATCCCCAGATCTTTATGACATTTTCTTAAATAAAGATCAGAAACCATATGATCCTTTCCTAAACAATCATATAAATGACCCATATGTTTCTTATGTTGTGAAAAGTCCCATTTTTCAAAGAAACAATTCAATAAAGAATTCGATTTGATCCTATTTATGAGCTTTTCAGTCAAGAGATTTTTCTCGAGGAAAATCTCTTCAGCCTTCTCAAAAGCACCTTTTTCCATAACCACGTGTTTCCGGCCTTTTTCAAGAAATTGAAGGAATTCACCCGTGATTTCTTCCTCAATTTCGAATTCTCGGAAAGTTAAAGCGAAATATCCCTTAAAAATATCAAAAGCCTCATTCGTCACTTTGATATCCTTATGGATATTCTGCATCGAAACCGATAAAGATTCTAAAGAAGGCGTATGGAAATTCAATTGTTTAGAGAAGAAAAAACTAAGGCCTTCAGCCACCTTTTCCATGTTTTTATTCTTGAAAAATTCGCCTATTTTCGGGTTTTTCAAGATTTTCCCTAGAAAAATCTTGATAATATTCCCGAAACGCTCAATTCCGATCTTTTCTAATAAAGTGTCTCCTGTTTTCAAGGACTTTTTCGATGCTGTGAGCCAAGAACTCTTCATTTCTTTGAAAGGACATTGTGTTTCTTGGTTGGGTTTCTGCATTTGTTGACTAATTGTTTTCTTGATTTCCGGTGTTTTTCCTTGTTTTACGAACTTTTTTTCTGGAGAAAATTTGAAGAATTTCTGAAAAGAATCTTCTGATTTTAAGGCCTTCATATTAGAAATGTTGATTTCCGGATCTGAGGGTTCTTTGATTTGATCGAGAAATGAATGTGTGAGGTTTTTGGCTTGAATATGAATATCTGAAGTTCTTAATAACTTTGAAAGCTGTTTTTTTTGAGGACTATTGGAAACCTGCTTTTTAACAGGCTTTTCCTGGGTATTTGAAGATCTCATATTAAATTAAAATAAGGGTTTTAAAGTGAAAATTAGGTTTTTAAAGTGAAAATCAAGGAAAATAACAATAAAATGCAGAAAATCAAAGGACTATTAGAAAATGTGATATTTTCCTTGAATAATCAGGTTAAAAGTCCTATTGAAGAAGAGGATTTGAAACAGAAATTATTAGTTATTAAGGAAATTCTGAAGGATTTCACTTTAGAGGAATTAGAGGAAAAAGCCCGAATTCTGCAAGAGGAAAAACTAATATATGAGGAAAAGTTCATGAAAAGCCTTGAAAATGTAAAGAAAACCCTTAGAATTCCTTTAATTTACTAGAAAAAAGATCAACATTTTAGAAGAAAAGCTCGTTTCAATGGAAAACCCTAATTTACAGACTTCCGATTCCATAGAAAATCAATCATTTATCTATAAAAGTCCTTTAAAAAGGAAAAGCAATAATATCTGGGGTTCTCATCATATTAACATCCAAGAAATCAAAGAAACCTATGATTTTGAAGCGGAAAACCTCGAAAAGGAGAATTCGAACCTTTTAAAGCTAACAAGAGAGAAATCAGAGAAAATCTCGCAATTAGAATCGAATATAAAGGATTTCAAATCGAATAATAAAGAGATTTTCTCAACAAATTGCGATCTTCATAAAGAAATCACGGAAATCGATTTGAAGAAAAAGAGGCTTTTTGATTTAGAAAAGGATTTCCTGAGGAAAATCGAAACTAATAAGCTGAAAATGCTCTTTTATGAGAATAAGACGCATTTATTAGAAACCATTAATAAAGAAATATTGAGAAATCAGGCCTTTTTAGTTGAGGAAACTGAGTAAAATAAAGACTTTTTTAAGGATAAAAGAGCTTTTTGATAATAGGAAAATCAGGAATGGAAAAGACGAAATCAAGGCTTTTTATGAGGAGAAAATCAATGAAATAGAAATCGGTCTTTTAAGGAAAAAGCCTGAAAATCTGTCTTTTTTCAGTGAGGGAATATCGAATAATAACAATAATTTAGGAAATAACCTAAAGGCTGAGGATTTCGTCGATTTCAAGAATTCAGTGATAAAAAACCTTGAAAATACTGAGACTTTATCAACTTTTTCGAGTAATTAGAGATTTTTCTTTGATTTTTCATAAAGAAATTATAAATTAAGAGCAAAAATCCTCTTTAATTAAAGAAAACGAAAGGAAATCGCTTATTAGCAAAGAGAAAAAACATCGGAAATCAATTAGAAATCATCGTAGGAATAAAAGCGATATTCCAATGCCGAAATATCAGGAAAATGACCAAAATGACAGACTTTTGACTATAAGATCTATGAGCGAAATTTCCGATTGCCAAATCGAAAATGAAGCTAAAAACCTTGAAAATGAAGAAGAAGATAATCTAAGTTTCCAATATGAAAGAATAAAGAATAGGATTTCAAGCCTCAAAGCCAAAAAGGGTCTTTTATTTGAGAAAAATGAAGAAAAAACAGAACTCTTTATTAAAAACAAAGGGAAATTGTCTTGCGAGCCCTTTTGTCTAATCTTTTGACATATATTAACAATAAAAAAGCATGATTTTATTATAAATTGTTATATTTCTCCACAAGTAAATTGATAAATTCGTTTTCATCCAGGCTTTTTTCCTTCGAAAGTCCTTGTTTCAAATTCGGGAAATAATCAATAGTAGTTTTCGCATCTTCTCTATTAAAAGGCGAGTTTTCAATCAATAATAACATTGATTTCTGTCTTTTCTTGCCTTTTTTATTATGTTTTTTCCTCGATTTCGAGACATTTCGCATCGAGGCTTTTTGACTTTGGATTTTCTGCATTAAACGGTTTTTCCAAAGCTCGTGTTCCAATAATTCCTGTTGTTCAATACTCATTTTTCGTTGAATTTCGCGTTTTTGTTCTTGTTCTTTTTGAAGTAGCTTTTTTCTTTCCCATTCTTCGAAAACGAGGTTTTTCGCTAGAGGATTAATAGGAAGTTGCTTTTGGGAAATGGGGTTTTCAGATTCTGGTTTTTTAATAGGAAAAGGTGGTTTTTTCTGAGGGTTTTTCATAATTGTTAATAAAAGATTAGAAAATTCAAGGTTTTTTTTACTATTGGCTGCAGAATTTCCTTAGAAGGTTTCGGCTTTTCATTGGAAAGCCAGTTTTTCTCTTGTTTTTTCGAGTTTTCTTTCGAGTTTTTCTTAAGAAGAATCGTGCCTTGAGGGTTGAGTTCTTCAATTGGATAACAAGAAACATTGAAATTTCGCCTTAAATTAAGGTTTTCAGTTTCATTAAAAATCATCAGAAAATCGTTTTCTTGATCTTTTTTCTCTAAAAAATCCTTATTTTCTCATTAATTCTAATAAAATACTTTCTAAAAAGCTCTCTTTTGGCATATAATCTCCATCTATTGTGATTTCTAATAAATCATCAATCATTTTTTCCAATAATTCCTTCATTTCTTCATTAGGAACTCCCAAATAAGGGTTCGTATTGACTTCTAGAAGCCAAGTCCTGAAATCCTCATCAATGAGGAAATCGAAGCCTAATAATTCGAAGCATTTTTTCCTTTTATTGGGGTTTATCGTGTCTTTCGATGATTCAAAAACATCGATTATCAGGTCTTTTATCCTTGAAATCACGTCTTTATCGAAATCGATCTTTTTCTCGAATTTTTCCTCTAAAAATCGAGAAAATTCGAGGAAAGTTATAGTATTTCCGATTTCATGTTTTCCATAATTTTCCCCATATTTCTGAAGGCAATTATTAGTTAAATGAATATAATTATTCAGGTTTTCTAAGGAATAATTATCAGAAGAAGTTCGAATATAGCCTTTTCTATAGAAAAAAGCCTTTTCTGAAGTAAATAAAGCCCAAACCCGAATATCGAATTTCCTTCCGTTATATAAAAGCGGCTTTTCGATATATTTCTGAGCTATCCATATCGAATTTAGAGGCTTTTGATTCAGGAAATTCTGGATATCTTTCAATTTATGAAAGAGTTCAATGCCTTTTCCTTAAGAATTTCTATGTTTTCTAAAGAAAAAAGGACTTTTTACCTTGATTTTGATTCGCGGGCTTTAAAATCCAATAGTTTTCGAGACAATGTTTCGCAGGGACTTTTTCATGAGCGAAATTGCCTATTTTCAAAGCATGGAAATGCTCGAGAAAAACATGATATTCCTCATTTTCTATATTCGGACTTATAAGAAAAGAAGTAGGAGTTGATTGGAAGATGGAATAATTGAATTTGGCTAATTAAAATAATAAGAAAAAGAAGTTTTTGATTTTAATTAGAAAACTCGATTTTTCCTTGGATTTGTAATAGGATTTCAATGAACGAATTAACCCAGTTTTGGTACAAATCACTCGATTGTTTTCGAAATGGTTGAAAATCTATTGAAAAAATAACGAATTTATTAGAAAAATCGATATTTTTAAGAGTTTCTCACAGGCTGGCTTTGTTGTGGGTTTTGCAATAGTTTATCCCAAAATAAGAAAAGCTAAGTTTTTGGTTTTTAAAGAAATAAAGTCTATAATTATAACTACTTTTATTGGTAAATTAATCGGTTTCCAAAGAAAAGCAGCTTCTTTCAAAGCGATTTCTAAGTCTTCTTCTTCACTCTTTAGAAGAAAGAAAACTTAAATAAAATTAACAAATCTTAATAACTTCCTTCCAAACACCTCTTTCCAATAAAGCCGCTTTGAGAAGAACAGAGTTATTCCCATTAATCACGCAGAATTTATTCATTTACTAACTAACTAAAAAAAAATAATGAAAAAAAGTTTGAAAATCAAAATTTAATAAAAAAAAAAAGTTTTATTTATTGAGCTCAAAAAAATTAAAAAAATTAAAAAATTATCCAAATTCATAAAATTCAATAAATTCCCAAAATTGCCAAAACAAAAAACCTGCTTTAAAATTAATCTAAGGACCAAAAATCATTATATATCTATCTAAAATGTTGCGTCCCTTTCTTTTCAAAACTCATTTCCCGAAACGTCTTCTGCGTTGTTTTTTCGTTTCTCAAGAGCCTTTCAACGAAAGCGATTTCGACCCTAGTTATCACGAATATCTCAAAAACATCAAAAAGCTCACTTATACAGATCTTCTTCTCGAGCTTCGGAAATATCCAGGAAAACCTCCAGCCAGAACCAAAATCGCAATTTTGAAATATATAGCCGAATCTTTGCCCAAAAGCGGTGTTTCTTTAAACAAGCCAATATTTCCCAATATGACAACAATAAATACCCCAAAAGGTTCAGCTGATATTGGCATCCCTCCTGAAATCGATGAAAACGAAATGGGGGAAAACATGGATTTCCCATTATCGAATCTTTCATTATATGAGAATGAGATGAAAGAAGGTTCTTTGAATTCTTTCCTTCCGATGTTTTTCTGCAAAACTCGGAATTTCAAGGATCTCACGCCTTTTATCGAGAATTATTCGCCTAATCAAATCCTGGCAGAAGCCCATAAAACAGGAGAAGCCAACCTTCGAAACGAGATTATAGCAGTTAATTCGAGATCGAATCTTTTCAAGACCCAAAGTCAAAGTCTGGAATCGAGATTGAGGAGTATCAGGAAAAGAGAAATCAAGAGGGTTTTTTATGAATTAACGAATTTGATAGGAGAACATATGAATATCACGAGTGATCATTTAGTGAGTTTGATGAATCAAATCAAGGAACATCAGATCTATAATTATACTTTGAATCAGGTGGTCAGGAATTTGGCTGATTCGGTCTTATGTTTGAATTATATTTCGTTTTTTAAAGGCGCTCCTTTAAATTTGGTGAATTTGACTTGGGAAGCCTTATGTAGTATGATAGATGGTGAGTCTTTTTAAGGGTTTTTTAGATAAATTCTGGGTTTTTTAGTTTATATGAGACAAGATCTAGTGATATTACTCATTGCTATGCATAATTTCAAAATTCATTTGAATTATTATGCCATGAATGAAGTGGAAATGTTCGAGAAATTGTCCTTTAAAATCGTCGATAATATCTCCAAAGAAACTGAATGTTTTAATATTTTCGATCTTGCCACTATTCTTTCCTTGTTTAAACTCATGAAAATACCTGTGAACCTGAAAATCGATCATAATCTCACGATAATTTCTGTAAAAAGTTGCTATTTTTCTCATAAATTAAAGATTTTTTCATTTAGGAACGCTTCTTTACTCTTTATTTAAATATCATCAATATGAGAGGAGCGGATAAGATAAAAAACATTAGAGAAATCGCATATCGAAACACTTCAGATATCCTTTATCTTCTGCATGCTTTTACCTTGATCAAACCGAAATTTCAACATAAAAAGGAAGCTTTGGCTCAGATTCTCGAAGATATTGAAGAAAAGTTCCTTTTTTCCTCATTATTTATCTAATAAATTCCCTAGAATCATCGATTCTGGCTTGAGAAATTTCGAGAAAATCTATGTTTTGAAAATCATGAGTTTAATGATGGCTTATGGCATCAAAATCACTGAAAATGTGGCGCTTGAAATCCAAAATAATTCGAAAGCCTTTGAAAACCTGAGTTTCCATGAAATCTTCCTTTATATTGAGGCTTTTAAAGAAACCAAATTAGATCCGAATGCCATTTATTTCAATCTTTATTCTGCGTAATATATCAACATTTTTCTCTATTTATTTAAATCTTTTATTAAAAATCCTAGTTTTGCAATAAGTCTTGATCAAATACCCAATAATCCAGATTTTAAAACTCTCTTGATAATTGCGAAAATCCAGGGTTTTTTCCTTAAAAAGCGTGTTTTCGAACAAAGGACCAACAAATATACAAAACGTGTGGCCGGAGTGTTGAATATCATTGAAAACACATTGGAAAACATGGAATTAAAGGATAAAGTCAATGATTTATTCCATTTATCTTCGCTTTTCAACCCATATTTGAACATTCCGAATTTCCTCTTGAAGAAGATCCTCGAAAATAAATCGCATATTTTCATCAATAAAGATAATAAAAAGGTCATTGCGGGATTTGTCAATGATTTATTAGAAAGATTGGAACCCAAATATACGTTATTTTCTTTTTTACAAGGAAGCGAAATCGATTTCGCAGATAAAATCACTTCAGAACTTATTGAGATTTTCGCGATTTTACTCAAGAAATTCAAAGCTTTGAATTTATTATCATATAATCTCTTGACTATTCAGATCTTATCTATTGAAAAATTCCAGAACTCATGTTTTCTCGATAATGAAGAAAAAACAGGTTAATTTCCTTTGATATTTCTTTCGATTTTTAAGAGAATTAATTTTTCTAGCCTATTTGGAGTTCCTAAACCAACAAATCATCTTTTCCTGTCAGAAAATCGCGAATCTTTCAATAGAAATCCTCACGAATTTCAGCCGATTTCTCGCATTAAACGCTCCTCTTATGGCTAAAGAAACTAAATTGAAAGTGATCCAGGAAATCTTCAATTATATTTCTGAGAAAACTCCTAAAAATTCATTGAAACTCAACGAAATACTGCCTATTCTTTATTTCCTGATAAAAGGCCTGAGTGATGAGCCTGTTTCAAGTCCTTTGATTAAGCAAATTTCTATGTTTTTCAAAGAAGTGGTCATGAAGAAACTTGAATCCAATGCGAATAAAACTTTGCTTAAAATCGTTTATGATGATAGTGTGATCCAAACCTTCACTCCGAATGTGAGGAATTCGCATTTCGAGAAAATGGAATATATTTTGCCGATCATTGATTTCCTGAGGATCGAAATCAATGAGGAAATTTGCAAGATGTTAATAACACAATTAGGAAGAGATTGTATGAATTGGGCAGGCAAAATGCTGATAGAAAATTTGTTGATTTTGAATAAATTTGATGTAATTTTTCTTAAAGAAATGTTATCTTTTTTATTGCGAAATTTAATTAGATGGAATCATGGGAAATTTTCGATAAAAGCATTGAAAATCTCACCACTTTGTTGATTTATTACGTCCATCATCAGAAGTTCATAATAAATCCTGAATTTGGGGATGAGAAAATCATCGAAATTTTAAAGGCGTTTATTAATCAACATGAAAAGTTCTATTTTCTAATGATTTTTCCGTTATTTTTTCAATTTTTCTCAAGATTTCTAACCAAAAACCCTGAAACTCCCCTTGAAGAAACTAATGGAAGAATCCCCTTAAGTGTGCTTTTGGTCAAAGTTTTCGATAAAATGGACTTTATGGACATAATAGTAACTTTCTTCATATTTCCATTTTTTATTCTAGAAAAAACGCAAA
>Ga0302186_10001035_pt1 | contig 23885 bp, 27 predicted proteins | sample II_Bog_E1_2_FD_198782 | JGI IMG/M metagenome (GOLD analysis project Ga0302186, IMG submission 198782) | Peat permafrost microbial communities from Stordalen Mire near Abisko, Sweden - II_Bog_E1_1 | ecosystem: Environmental > Terrestrial > Soil > Wetlands > Peat | place: Sweden: Abisko...
ATGTTTTTAATTTTAAAAAAAAAAAAATTTTAATTTTTTTTTAATTATAAATATATAATATAATAAAAAAAACCACTTGAAGAAAAAATTTAAAAAAACACAATTTTACATATATAAACATGGTTTTTTCTCATATTTAATATTTTTAATTTCTTTTTCTTGTTTCCCTCTTTTTTGAAGCCTCTAAAAGAAATTTTATCTTTAAATGATTAAAAAAATAAACTTCAATTTAAATTTTTTTCATTCTGAGAAACTCTTTTTTGTCATGAGTTTTTTTATCACGTTCATGTAATTATTCTGAGGGAAATACACCTTATAACTCATCATCTTTTCGAAATTCAACAAAAAATCTATCATTTCATTTCTCTTCTCCTCAAATGACTGTATATCCCCTCCTGCTGCTTCATGCCAGCTATTCTGCTCTTTGACACTTTTTTTCGGAGAATCCAATGGTTTTTCCTCATCTTCTTCTTCGCTTTTATGATCAAAACTGTTCATTTTATCGATTTCTAAAATCTCATTTGAAAATGCGATTGATGAAGAAGATTCATAATCGTTAACTTTTTCTGAGTTTTTGATAATTGTTAGCAAATCGTTAATTTCTTTTGCATTTTTTTCACTATAATGTTCAATACTTTTCTTGATTTTATCTAACTTTTTAAGCGCATTCATGGATTTTATATTGAAACGTGTAAAGTGACCACGGATGGAATTTGTGAAATTGAAACGGTTTTTGAAACAAACGCCATGTTTTGGGTAAAACGTCACCAGATTACAACTTTTAGTGAGATGTTGTGTGGAATTGCAAGACATACAATACAAACTGATGTCTGCATAGACCTCATAGAGGAGGATTCGGTCTCTTATAAAACATAATTTTTCCTATTGAAATTTAGTTTAAAACAATATATGAAAATAAATAAAATTTCCTATTTTTGAAATTTCTTAAAAAAAAAAAATACATAATTTATTCATTTTTCTATTGAAACATAGTAAAAAAAAAAAAAAAAAATTCCTATTGATAAAAAATTAAATCATTTTAATATTTAAAAATATTAAAAAAAAAAAAAAAAAATTCCTATTGATAAAAAAAAAAAAAAAAAAAAAAATACATAATCTTTCGATGTTTCTGAAATAAGTTTCAGAAAGGAACTTTTCTCAATCTGTATGATTGATGTATATTTGACACTTTTTGCACTTTCAAGCCTGCATAAGTTCGTAAAAAAGGAGTATTCTCCGAACCATACATTTTCCTGCAAAAAAATCATAAATAAATTATATTATTATAATTTACCGATAGTATATTCAATAGAAAGCTATGTTGATCCCTTTTAAGAAATAGCTCAACTCTGCCTGATTCAATGAAATAATAGCCACAATCATCTAAATTATCAGCTTCATAAATCGTTTCATTTGGTAGAAAAGACTTCTCCTTACATAATAAGCATAATTTCTTAAGAGTCCTCATCCCAAAACATCTTAAAATTACCTTATTTTTCAATAATGGTCGCCCATAAATCTGCAATAGGACTTCTAATTTATAATCTGATGGGATCATTTCTATTAAACCAGAAGTGGTCATGAGATTTATTTTTTTGGCCTCCCACACATCCACTAGATATTTCTTTATTTTCATTTGTAATTTCGCATCGACTCCTTTTTCCTTCAAATAGAAATTAATCACAGTTTGTTGTTTCCTAAAAAAATTAATTATTTTTTTTTTAATTCATATTTACTTGAGATATCTTTCCTGATTTTTATAATCTCTTAATATAACTCCCACAGTATTCATTGTATATCCATAAATACAACAAGAGAAAATCATAGCCAAAATAGAAAAGAAGATCTCAATATCAGTTGCTGCAGTAATATCTCCATAACCCACAGTTAACATAGTGCTCACAGCCCAATAAAGCCCATAAATATAAATTTGGAACCAAGGGGTGGTTTCCAATTGGAAATCTGAAGCCCAATTCACCACTCCTTTATCTCTTTTATCAAAAAAAGAGATCGAAATCCAACAACATGCGATCAAATGTGCACAAATGAAATTAAAAGCCAACAATTTTATCATTCTAAGTATAATGGAAGCCTTTTCATTGAGATTAAAGATAAAATCCTCTATATAAATAGATATCTCAGACATTCTTATTACTTTGTATATTATCAAAACATTGGTGATTTGAGTATTGGTCACATGGTCATTTTCCTCATAATAAAATTGCTCAATTTCATCATTTGTTAAAAGGGTTTCTAATGAGAAATATAGAAACAAAATGTCCAAAGCCTTATGAATATTCAATGAATATTTAAAAATCTTGCTTCGTTCATAATAAATGATCCCGTTTTTTATATAGGCAGTATTAAAAGACATGACAATCTCCGAACAAAAAAAAAGAATTATCATCAATTGTGGGAAAAAGTTCATGTTTTGATGCGCCCAGAAGATATTTTGTAAAGGCAGGAACAAAAGTGTGAAAAGGATCATGAAAAATGAAAAAATGTCATATGTGATCTTTATGGGACTATTAGGTGGGATCACCTTGAAAGTGTTCCTCAAGGCTTTTTTCACTAAAATCAATCGATTCCCTATCGGCACCCAATACTTATATAGGAAATTATAAGTTCTCAGATAGTGTTTGATATAAAAATTGGTCTGGATTCGTTCCAATTTATCATTATTATTCCCAAGTTTTATGTTTTTTTTTTGAATGCCATTGTTTTTGCTCTCAATTCTTTTCAAAGCCTTAGCAATTTTAATCGCAAAATCTTTCTCAGAGCCGTTCAAAGCATCACTCGCAAGATCTCCAATCAAATAATGATGGAAAATGTTAAGGTTTTTCCTGCGGTATTTCTCTGAGAGACTTGTAATTTTCTGGAAGTTACGACGAAGATAACTGATCACTTTCATTATTTTGAACTCTTTTTTGTAGGAATTTCCCATAAAATTTTGTGTGATTTTCCGATTAAATGCAAACCTTATCCTTTTAATCGTTTGGGTGAATTTCGAGGACTTTTTGCTGGAGGTTTGAGACTTATTTGGCATGACATCAACGGATTCTTTCAGAGTCTTTGCTTTGTCATCATTCAAAGGTTTTAAGGGTGCTTTTACGTCTATAGCTTTTTTTTTGTAAAAGTGGGTTAATATGAAAGAAAAAAAAACTTAATACTACTCAGATATTTCGACATTCGGCTAGCCCGGGGCTTTGGTTTTGGGGTTAAAGATGAGGGGTTAGTCTCGAGCGTGAAAGTGATTTTTTTCTGCTTTTTTGTTGGGGAATCAATATTTTTTTCAAGGCTGAGTTCCATTTTTGACACTTGAAAAAGAAAAAAAATTATGATTACGTACGTACTTGTTTTATATAGGACTTTTTTTAAAACAGAATGAAAAAACCTTAAATTTTATAAATCGAATATAATTTTTCCTAAAAAAAAATAACTTTATTATATTTTTCGTTAATTTTTTTTTTTTTGTCTATGTGGAACAGTCCCTTTCTCTTCAATTATTCCAAAAGCCGTGAAATCCAATATGTTCATTTTTGACCTCTAATTTTCTAAATTCTTTTTTTCTTAATAAAGTCTTATCAATTCCATCAGGAAAACCTTACAAAAATATATTCCCGCAAATGCATTCAAGATAAAATGAATGAAAGGATAGCCCCTACTTTGAAAATGACCAATGGTATTACCCACAAAACTTCCAAATTTATCGTCTTTTTAGCAAAACAACAAGAAATCAACCTCGAAAATAATCATCTGCTGCATAAAGTCACAGAAATACAAACATCCAAGGGAAAATACAACCAAAATTCCATTCAAAAAGTGAAATTTTCAAGAACTTCGAACCCCAAAATCGAAATTCGTATTCGGGACATAAAGAAAATCATGAGAGAAAATGAGGTATTATATAAATTACCTCTTGTTTATTATTTAAAATAAGCTACTTGAAACCCGACTTCGAACTGTGCCAGCAACCATAAATAGTCAGAGGTTTAAGGATTCTTATTATTTGAGCCAACAATATTGCTCTAATCTAAGGAAATTCAACGGTTTTTCTCTGTAGGATTGTATTATAAAACATATATTTTAGAGAAAAGAAGCAATGGGCTGTTGATTAGCACGACGACGATTTATTCGAAGGAGGGAAGTTTATGTAGTGAAAAAAAAAGCAAGAATTTCTGCATTAAAGTGAAAAGTTCAAAGAGAAATGGTGATGGTTTTAAGGAAATAGATGAAAGTAAGGAGAAAACCAAAGAAAACATTGAGAAAAATAAAAACAATCTTGACAAAACTAATGCTAATTCAGAAAAATTTAATGAAAATATTGAGAAAAACAACAATCAAAATCATGAAAAGTTTAATGAAGACCAAGAAAAATTTAATGAAATTCAAAAAAAATTTAATGAAAATCAAGAGAAACTAAATGAAAGTAAAGAAAAATCATCTGAAAATCAAGAGAAATTAAATCAAGATAAAGAGAAAATCAATGAGAATGAAAAAAATCAAGCGGATTTCGATAAAAACCAAATAATTGATCTGAAGAAGAAAGCAACAACTGAATAAAAAAACATTTTTTTGAATTTAATTTTAATAATTTTGTTTTTAATTAAAAAATAAACAGGAAAATCTATTTTCTAAACTAATCGTATAATAAATGCAAGCATTGATTTGTAAAAAACCAAATGTTATTAAAAACAAAATTCATTAGATAAAATGGACATAATATAATAAATACTTCTTTTGATTTTTCCTTCATTTTTCGGCTGAAACTTTGAAGAATTTCCTAAAGAAAATTTCAATAAATCTCAAAATCTATTAAAAAATTTAAAAAAACATACTTTTCAAGGTTTTTCAATTCTTTCAGCTTCAAACTGAGATTGTTTTCCTTGAAATATTCCTCATCTTCGCATTGAATCATTGGTTCATCTAAGGACTCTTTATTTTCATCTGAACTTGGTTCTTTTTCTTCATTCGTGTTTTTATTTTCAGCCTCATTTTCTTCTTTATATATTTTTTTTTCTCCATTTCTATCCTCCTCTTCTTTTTTTGTTGGGCAATTCAATGATAAAATCAGAGTCTTTAGCAATTTATAATCAATTTTCTCTTCCTTTTTCAACTCCATTAGATATGAGAAATATTCTTTGAAGCCTTTGGGCAAAGCCGTCAGCTCATTTTTTGAGAACTCTTTCTTTCTTAAGCCAATTCTTTGGATTTTCTCATTGAGATCCTTCGATTGGATACGTTCCCAAGGCAAATTGCCTTGCCAGAAGTTCAATAACACATATCCGAGACTTTCCAAATCATCTTTTTGGGAGATCTTATCTCCAAAATGCGCATTCATCGATGCAAATTTCAAATTACCCACGAATTGTCGTCTAATGGCTTTCATCTTATTCTTCTTCTTTTTCTCCAGCTTCGATAATCCGAAATCTGTTAAAATAACATCATTTTTTGATTCTACAGACATTAAAATATTTTCAGGCTTAAGATCCCTATGAATAACACCTCTTCCATGGACTTCCTCTAATATTTCTATCAATCTACAACCAATTGTGCTTATGAACTCTGTTGTGAACCCCATCTTCTCATGGGAAAGATCCCCGAGGTCTTTACCCAGAAGCTCCGTAACAATCATATTAGCTTTGATATCTGGATTTTCACCATAAAAGAATAGTCTAGGAATTCCTCTAATCCCTTGCAAAAGAGCTAGGATTTTACCTTCTTTCAACAAGGGCTTGTTTCTCTTGAAAATAGATAAAAATCCCTTGGGTTTCGGCTTTTTCAAAGCGATTGGAAGCAACTTTATAGCATATTGAACAGATTTATGATCTTTTGCTTTATAGACTGTAGAATAGGAGCCGGATTTAATGAGGTCTATGAGGGAGAAATGCTGGATTTGAGATAGGGAAAGCATGAGAGCTTATAGGTCAATACTACAAATATATTTGAAAATAAATGATTAATTATGAACTCTTCAAGGCTATAATTCGTGTACTTTCCAATTTTTAGATAGCAAAGTAAATCATCATATCTTGGAAGAAATAATATATATATTTATATAATAGATGGAAAAAAATTATTGGAAGCCATATATTGTTGGATGAAGCTCAATGTTAAGGGATTAAAGAAGAGATATGAAGAAAAGAGATGCTTCGACAGTAGGAAAAGGATTTGAATAGGACTGAATAGAAAAGGATTTGAATTTTAAGTGCTAAGACTTTAAATAAGTTTTAATTTTTTAGAATCAAACACTTCAGATTTATTTTTGGATTTTAATTAAGATTTTTTAGATTTTAGAAGAAAAATCAGATTAGAAAATTCAAAAGGAAAATTTCAAAAGGAAAAATTTCAAAAAGAAAAATTTCAAATTAAAATTAAAAAATAAAATTCAAAGAGAAATTTCAAATCATTAAATTTTTTTTTTAAGCTAAAAAAAAAAACATTTAATTCTTTAAAATTCCAACAAAATAAGCCAGAAAAATCTAATAAATTCATAAGATATTCTATAATTTCTCCTCATAAACACCATTAGGTAGTACGAAACTCGTTTCCTTTGTCACGAAGGTTTCACAATTATTCTGTTTTTTCACCAAATTAATCGAAATTTTCATGGGTGTCGGCATTTCTGAAACGAAGTTCTTCTTTTTATGACTTTCCAAATTCTTTTCATCAGAACTGCTGCTACTGCTTCCCGATGAAATATTAAAGCTTAAGTCATTCTCCTTACTATCGCTTGAGCTGCCACTTTCGAAGAATTCTTGGTCTGGGTTATCAAGCTTTATGAAAATTTTATCGGTATATTTGCGCCAAAGCGTCAAGGTGAGACGGGAATAAAGGAAATTAGTCAGGGGGTTGCTTGGACGCTGGCCGGCTGAAATAAGCTTGATTCTGGAAGTTTCTCCTCTCTTTATTTATTTGGAAATGATAAAAATAATTATTTTTTTTTTGGAAAAATCAGAAAAAAAACTAAATAATAAATACATATTGTTTCTTTTTAATTTCCAATTTCACAAGGGTTTTTTTCTCTGTCTGTTCGATTTTCCTCTTTGCAAAATCCGTGGGGTTTTTAATGACCTTTTTGAAATACAAGCGTTTCATCGAGCAATACAAGACGTCATTAAAGAAAATAAATCCTCTTGGATCTCTTTTTATATAAAAACATTACCTATTTTATATAATAATAATTTTATTACGTTGGGATATTCATCAACATAATTTCCTTGAAAATATTATCATGTTCCTCATTTTTTGAAAATCCTAACAAAAACACAGTAACTAATAATAAATTAGATAAAAATACCTAAGGGAGAGCCTAAAGCTTTGAAGAAATTGGCCAATTCCCTCCTATGGATCACCAATCCGTTGGGGTCACTGGAAATACTGGACCATGCCTTTTTGAATTTGATAATTTGGTCATTGAAAGAATATAAAGGATTCTCAGAATGTTGGTTGCTTTCATCAAATTGAGAAATCATGATTAAAATGAACAGATTTATCATGAGATGGGTAGTCAAGAAATAAAATGAACAAAAGTATATGGGAGCCCAACCTATTAAAACAATAATTTACAAAATTTTCATAAATGATAATATAACATTTGTCAAAATTTTCATATAACATATCAAAATTTTTAATATATAATTTACCAAAATTTTACTATTTATCAAATTTTAATATACTATTTATCAAAATTTTAATATTAAATTTAGCAAAATTTTAATATGCTATTTATCAAAATTTTAATAAATTTAAGAAATTTAAGAAAATTTAATGAAAAATTGAAAATATATAAAGCTTACTATAATGTGACATGATATCATACATAATAACTTCCCAACCATCTGCAGTAGAAATCTTCAACATAGTCAGCAACGCATAAGAGAAGTTTTTGAAATTTATATATTCATCGATGATCTGTCCAGTCGTGATATTTTGGAAGTAATGGCATCCGAACAACACATATATATAATAAGTGAGAAATAATAATGAGCTGATATTAACAATCATGGGTATAGAGAATTGTAAAGTCTGTAACAATTTTTTTACGACCCTTATTTTATAAATGATGCTCAAAAGTCTGATCATTTTAACGACCCGCATGGCTTTTATGATTTTTGAAATATATTTTATCGAGAAAAAGATCGTATCATAATAAAAGAACATCCCCAGATCAATAATGATTGTAATGCTGATGAAAAATTCAACTCGATGCGATAAATGATGGAAATAATTCGTTTTACCATAAGTGAACATCTTGACCCCTGTTTCCATTAGAAAAAACAGGTTCAATGCCATATGAATTTGTTCTAATTTCTCAATAAATGAAGATGTTGCAGTTTCAGAGTAAATCGCAAGAAGCACAATATCCATTATAATAGCACAATTTATCATCATTTTGAAAAAGGAACTGTTAAATTTATGGAATAAATACCTTCGAAATCGAGTATCTGGGGGCTTGTAATACAGGAAATCCGGCTTGGTAGAAATGATTTTTTTCTGGAGCTTGATCCACCAGATCTGGGATTGATCGAGGAATTTGTGTTTTGACTTTTGGGTTTCTTTGCGGAATTCGTAGAAAATCACTCCGATAAGAAGGTTCACTAGGAAATACTGGCCCAAAATAATAAAGGATAAGAAGTAAATATAGGCTGAGTAAGCGTTATTCGATTGAGTTGGTCCCTTTATTTAGATTATATTATAATTATTAACTGAAAAATAAAGGAAACTTTTGTATCTAGGTCAGAATTGGCAGCTTTGTACATAATTACAGACCAACCGTCGAGACTTCCCACGACAAAAAGTGTCAATGAGGCGTTGAAAATGTTGTCATAATTGTTTATGTCGACAATCCAGGTTTGGTTTTCCATCTCGCACTAATATTTTTTCAATTAATGAGTTAAAAAAATTAAAAAAATAAAAACAGTTTGGCGGTTTATGCCAAAGTTCAGATTGTTATCACAATAACCGGAACGGTCACGGAAAAGGATGATCCCCAAAATTCCAAACATTAGCCTAAGTTTATTATTTTATTTTATCGACAAAATTTATTGGTCAAAAAACAAAATTATTATTAAAATTTCAAACAAAAAAATTACTGATAATATAATATATAAAAATACCTTAATTAAAATATATTAATAAAAATTACCATATGGTCAACATCAAAAAGAACACATTAGCAATGGCATAGGCTGATTTCAATAAGGACTGAGCCACCGTCTTAATATTTCTATTAATGCTCACAAATTTCAAAGGTCTGAAAATCTTCATCACCTTAAACCCCTGAATCATCTGGCTTTCTGAATCATCTGGTGTGAAAATATCCACAATATAACATAGGCTTAAAAACATGTCTAATATATTCCAGGCATTTCTCATATAGCTTCTCTTATCTAGAATAAACCCATAACTTATGCCTTTCAACAGTACTTCCATCACGAAAATGAAGCAAAGAATAGCATTGGCCACCAATGAAAGTTTCATGAATATTATTTCTGAATCGGAAGGTGAATCACTATCAAGATAGGTATCAAAAACCAAAAGAAGAGAACTAAAACATAATACAAAAAGCATGAAATTATCGAAATATTTATGTGAAATGACACGATAAACAAAAATTCGGAACGGGTTATCCTTGGAAAATACATAGAAGGCGTTCAAGCAAAATACGTTTTCAAAAGACTTGATCTGAGTTTTCGACCGGTAGGAATTTTTCCTTTTGTTACCCATTAGACTCGGTTTTTTCATGTACCGATCGATGTTTATATTATTTGCGAATTCCTTTGCGTTTTCACCTTGAAATTTCGCTAATTCATCAAGAATCGCTTCCCCAGCCTCGCGATCCACGATAAACTTAAAGAAAAATAAATAAAATTTAGAGGAAATATAAGATGACCTGGAAATCCTGAGGCTCTTTACTAATACGCTCTTCCAAATCTGCGGTTTGGACCATTAGAGTACTTTGTTGGTCGAGCTTTTCAGCGAAGGTGTCGATCATGATCGCGAGAAATACGTTAATTAGAACGAAATGACCGAAGAAAATCCAGGAAATCACAAAAAATGCCACTTCGAATTTGCTTTGACTGGAATTGAAGCCTAAAATTTATAAAAAATTTTAAATTTATATAAAAAATGAGAAAAATTTTTAAATTTATATAAAAAATCAGAAAAAATGATGAGAAAAAATGAGAAAATTATAAAAAGGAGAAAAATGAGAAAAAATGAGAAAAAATGAGAAAAAATTCTAAAGATTATAAAAATATAAAAATAAAAAATTATAAAACATTAGTGTTTTTTGGTTCAATGAATACCTAAAGCCATAATATCTATCCAATTATCTAATGTGATGATATCAAATACTGTTATGAAAGCGATCCAAAAAGTGTCAAAATTGAAATTGGTGGAGATTTCTGGGTTTGTAGGGAATGTTCCCCCAAACAATTGCATCCCAATGAGCGTATAAACAAAAATGAACAGAATCAACAACACGAATAGATAAAGAAACGAAGAAAGGGCCTGCCTTATGATAGAAATGATGAATTTGAGGAATTTGCTTTTGCGTGAAAGTCTTGCGATTCTCAAAACTTTAAACGCTGTGAGAAATCTCACGTATTTCAAAAGATCAGCGGAATTCGCTGTGATTATAATCTGAACATAACTGAGAAGAATAATGAAAAAATCGATTCTATTGATTTTATCCATGAAAAAGCCTTTCCATTAATTAAAATAATTAAAATATTAATTAAATTTCTAAAATTCAAAGAAAATTTTAAAACGCCACCTTTGAGTCCATAAGCCACAAATTTCAGGAAGATCTCAATCGTGAAGACAATAGTAAAACTAAAGTCCAGATTATCGTAGGTATCATCATCAATGACCCCTTGGGATGCGAGGAGGATTATATAACAAAGCACTGTATAGAACATCAGGTTCTCGGAAAGGAAGTTGTCAAGAATTATTCGGACTTTATCTCTAATGACTCGGAACTTTTGTTCATTTATTAAAAAGAGAGATAAATATAAAACTTACCTTGAGATTGGTCTCTTCAAGATAAGTGTCGAGGTTGTTGGTGTTAAGAGCCTCGATGATTTTCTCCATATGGTCGAGGTTGTATTTGCTGAGGATGTCTTGTCCAGACCAGACGAATTTCAATTTGATCTGAATTTGTTCAGTTGGGAACTTTTTTTTTTTTTTTTTTTTTTTTTTTTTTTTTTTAAAATACCATAATGCTATCATATTGATCTTTGTAACACATATCTCCAACCAGCACTTTATTTCTCTCGACGATCTCATCATTTTCGATGGGAGAACATATAAATTCTTTGACATACGCATATTCTGAATCCGAGCTTTTGAATGATTTATTATTTTTCAATTTGGTGAAAATGTGCATATGTTGGTTGGGGGAAGAATCTCTAATAATTCTACTGGAATTTATGAAACTCATCCCACTTTGGCTCATTTTCCCGAAGCTTCGGCTTGAATTCCTCCCGCTGTTCCGCTTATAGGACAACACAAATGCTTCATCTTCCTCTATTTGTTTGATCATGTTTTTCTTCATTGAAGTAGCATGATTGAGTCTTGAAGATGCATGAACTGCAATACTTTGCTTTTTCTTGTAAACTGAACTTTTTCTACCAGACCCTGAATAAATTTTATGAAGAAATTAGAATAATATATTTCTTTAAAACCTGGCAGTTCAGCTTCCATAAATTCAGAGAAGGTGTTTTTGGCTCCACCAATCGTTTCATTGCGATCCAATGGTTGGTTTTTAATCGATTGGAAAACATTGGTGCTCACACTAGATTCTCTAGGCCCATGTTTCATGTAATTATTGTTAAAAATCGATTTCTTCATGGTTTTTATCTGGACCTTCTTCTTTTTGCTGATATAGCTTAAGAAATCCACGAAATAATTATCATTTTGTCTAAGATTTAGCTCTATTTTTGCATTATTCCTATTGATGAACCTCCGTTTCTTAGTAAGCATTCCTTCATTTATCAATAAATTCTCTAAAACATCGTATTTGCTGGGACTTTCATAAGAAAACCCATGATTTACCCTTATTTTCAGATAATTGAGGTCCATTTCCTCATCGATTCTATTGGACTTTAATCTTAAGAGTGTCCTTTTCCCAATCAGCAAAAACCTGAGTAATTTGGATCCAAGCTCAATGAGTTTTGACTTCGCATTTGCATTATTATTATTGATATTGATATTGCTATTATCATTATTATCTTCATTTTCTCTTATTATTGAAATCTTTTGATCAATTCTAAGCTCTTTAAGCTCTCCTTTCTTCACTCTCCTGCCTCGATAATAACTGAATAGAAACATCCTCACCATTCTGAAGAACTCTATGAGATAAAATCCTGATTTATTCTTATCATCTGGGATGGAAGTCTATAAAAAATAATCATTTTATATGAAAAATTACCATTTTCTTGGAATTTCTTCTGTATTTTCCTGGTATCCCAAGTGCCTTCCTTTTTGAGTTCCGCCAATTCTAGAAAGGTTCTTCCTTTAATTGATTTCCTTTGTATGTTGAGACTTGTAGTGAGATGTTTATGGCTTTCGGTAAATTTCCCTTGGATCACTGCCAAAGCCAAACTTACGAGGAAATAATTGCCCATAACCACAAGACTTACGAAATAAACCCAGGCATAATTACTGAATACCTTAAGAACGAAGTACATAATGGTGGACCAATTATCCAATGTCATTATGAGTAAAGTCATTAATAATGAATAACAAATGTTATCGAAATTTATAATTCCTAAATAAGGGTTGTCCAATATTTTGCCACACGAATATTCTAAAGGACATTCGAGGTCACCACAAACATAATCTGAAATGTTAGGATCATTATAAAGAAGACCGGTTGTTGTTTGGAAACATCGTTGTTTTAAAATGCCTGAAAAGATCTGCAATCCTGCGATCGCGTAGAATAAATTAAAGAACATGAGCATGATAAAGGCCACAAAAAGCCAAGGAAGAACTGAAAAAAGCGCTGTAATTATGATTTGAAATGGACCCAAAGCGTAATTCTTACTGATTGGTTTTAACAGCCTCAAAAGTCTGAGCAACGAAATATCAAGGGATTTAATATTCGCGTAGGTCACTATTAAAGTAATGATCACCACAAAATCCAAACAATTAAACCCATCACGAAAATAACTGTTATCATGGATGAACAAACCAAAGCCGAACATTTTGAGTCCCATTTCCACGATATAAAAGAAGAGGAAGAAACTATGAGCCAATTCGATAAGATTCGAATACGTTTCATATTGGTTGCTACGATTCGAAATCAAACTATAGGTCAAGGAATTCAACAAAATCATCAATATGGAAAGCAATTGGAAGGTTTTGCTTTGAACGAGAGTCTTTGAAAAAATACTGAGCCGTCTATTTTTTTTTTTTTCTAAATAAAATATATTTAAAGAGAAAATTTCCAATACTTGCAAAACAACAATGCATTCCTCCTCAACCAAAGAAACGGCAAACTATCAGGATAAAGCTTATAATCGACCTTCAGTTTCTCTATCTCATTCATTTTCGCCACCTGCAAAAACGCACATTCTTTCATAAGTCCGGCCTTAAATTTTTGCTTATATAATGCCGGTATGTCGTTTAATTCCTTGAGCAAATTTTCTTTTTCCTCATCTTCATTGATTCCCAGGTTGTTTTCAGCATCGTTATCAGGAATGTCATCTAAATCCATCCTCATATAATATTGCAAATAATCGTAGAGATTATCACGGTCAACCTTTTTCCGAAATGCGATGGTTTCTCGATCAAAAATCTCACGATCTGAAGTCTTAAATGAATCAGTGAGGAAATCATCTAAATTGTTTAACACACTTTTCCTCGAATGCCTTTGTTTTTGTTTCGAAGACTTATCTTTATCTTTTTCTGATTCGCCACCATTTTCATCTGCAAAAGATATCGATTTCCTTGGAGTTTTGCCTGAGGAGAACCTTTTGAAAATGGGCGTTTGCAACACAGATAATAGGGCGTTTTTTCTCCTCGGACTATGGTCAAGAGTATTTATTTGATCTTTTTTTTCGTCTTCACAATCGGAATCGTTGGAATTTTTACGATCATTTAGATGAGGGTTTCCTGAAGCATAAGAGTCGATTCCTAAGAGGTTTAAACGAGGGATAGTGTTTTCAGAGGGATTGATGGGAAGATCTTCATGGAGGAGATATTCTGAGTTTTTCATTGATTTTTGGAAGGAGAAATTTTAAAAAAAATTATTAAATAGGTGAAATTTCAGGATAACGGAGAGAGTAGAAAAATCAAGAAATGCAAAAACGTTGGAAAAAAAGGAAAATATTTATCAATATAAAGAAAAAATGATAAATATGTAAAAAAAAATTCATTGAAAAAAAAAATTCATTGGAAAAAAAATTCATGAAAAAAATAAATCTCATGAAAAACAAAAAAAAACAAACAATTTTTCTTTATTTATAAAGAATAGAAATTGAAGTTCTCATTCGAAAACTCGACTTTCATTTGATTATTCGGGACCATCTTCACTGATTCCTCTTCATTATTGAGATAAAACGGTGATTCCTCGCAGAAAAACGGATGATCTCCAGCATAAAACCCTTCCTCGATTAATTTCGCTTTAAATTCATTGAATTGTCCTTCATTTTTCAAATGTTTTCCTCTATAAAACCTCAATAAATTAAGACTTTTGAAAAAGTCAATGAAATACTCATTCAAAAGTTCTTTATATCTCTTATTTCTTTTCTGATAAATCTCCAATCTTTTCTGATGTTTCAACTCCAAATCATCTAATTCTTTCTTGAAATTCTCGACTTTTTCCTCATTCAAAGAATCCCCAATTTCCTTTCTTCTCGTATCATCTGAAAGTCTGATTAGATCCTCGCTTTCATCGAAATCAGAGAAATTACTGAAGATCCGGCCCAAAATATAGGTCTATTCGAAGTTTTATAAAGGGAAATTTATTAGAAATCAGACATTTTTCTTATAGCGGCTTAAGGCCTCATCTTGGGATAGTTCATTGACATTTTTCTTATTCACATAGATTTCCTATGATTTCTTTCTTAAAAATTGATGATTTTATGAGGAAATACGATGAAATTTTGATTGGGCAGGTCTTTATTCGGATGCATTTGATTGATTTCGAAAAAAAGGCTCTTTTTTTGTTTTCTTTTAAAAGATTTTAATTAAAATTCGTTAATTAAAAATATTTGTAATACAAAAAAACGAATTTTTATTTATGGAGACTTAATTCCCATTCGATTGTGCCTTTTTCCAGATCCCGTTCAGTCAAATGTAAGTATTTATTGATATTCCTCTCACAAAACCTAATGTCATATTTCGGATAATGCAATCTCCCCTCTCTAAATAATTAATAATTTCTCTAAATCTAATGAAATATCAACAGAGCTGAGATAAAATGTTTCGAATCTAAAGAATCCCCCATTAAGCGGCTTTTCCTTAAAGAAATTTCATTTTTTAAACTCGGCAAAAAGCTCGGAAATTCTAAAGAAATGTTTAAAATCTATGGTTTTTTTTGATAAAACCCACCTTTTCGGTCTTTTTTCGCATATTTCCAAAAGGAAAGCTCTTTTTTCCTTAATTCCTGGTCTTTATTCCCATATCCCCTCAAAGTCGTTTCAAATGAAACTAGTCCTTTGGAGACTGTGGGTCCCATTCTACTGAATATCAAATGTTCACACTTTTTTTGTTAGAGAAAAATCATTAAAAAAACTCATATGTTTTAATAAACATGAGAAATGTCCCCTTTTGTTGTTAAATCAGTGAAAATTTTCCTTTGTTTATGGGTTTCCGTTTCTTTCCCAGAGACTTGAAAAGGCTCTAGATTAGTCCTTATTTTAACGATCTATTATTTATCTATGTCATATATATAATGACTTTATTGGCTTAAGTTTTGTGTCCACATTTGAGAACCTCAAGCCCAAAATCCAATCTATATCAGTTTCTGTGGTTGCGGCTTCTGTGATTAAATGCCTATAAAGATTCACATTTCTAATCAACGAATTAACAATCTATATTTATAATGCGATTTTTTATGGGGGACCGAGGGATGTTATGAGAAGAAGCTGCGAGTCCTTTTTTCTTATGAGTTCTGGCTATTTTTTGCACATTTTCGGATTCTTTGCCTTCTTTCGCCTGTTTTGCCTCTGGTTTTATAGTTTTTTTGTTTTCTTTTTCAGCTGTTTTGTTCGCAGGCAGTTTCGGTAATTTGTTCATTTAGTTTATCGAATAGTTTATTTAATTGTTTAACAAAAATCTCACTTTTTTCAAATTTTTTTCAAAATAAAAGGATGGATAATATATATATAAATCAATCATCAAGCTGTAGAATATGTCTCCACCTCCTCCTTATTAATTTCCTTCATCATCACACCAATTGGCCTGATATCTTCTGGTTCATTCACCACAAAATATACATTATCATAATTCTTCGGACTTCTGATCCCTTCTGGCCTAACTCTCACCTGTAAAAGCACCAAAAACCATTTCTTATCCCCATCCACCTCCACCTCCACAGGACAAGTCCTTAACACGGGTTTCTTATCGCCTTTGCAAAGGAAATTCTCGACCTTTTGACTAAAAATGACCCCTCTTCCGCATTTTTTCTCTTTGAATTTGTCTTTATTCATCCCAATGTCTTCCGCCTCACTGATGATGCTATATACTGGGTTCACGTTATTAAAGAAATTACTATTCTTGGTCATGGCTGAACTCAGGAAATTCACATATCCATTAGACCATTCCCCATCAGGCATATTTTCATCATGTTGAACGCTTTTATTCTTCAACCAAATGTCAGAATTCAAATCAAAACAGCCCACCTCAAACCCATATCTTTTCCAACCGTTACTTGGCTTAAAATATGGTCTCCCACCCAATTGTGACACAAGATAAGTGTTGGAAAGTGGGATGGTCTCTCTAAATTCTCTATTCCCCCAGGCGTTCCAATCGTCATCTGTGACATGAAGCGTCTTGATAAGCTTGCATCGTTCTATCGAGTTATATATCAGAGGATAATTGGTTTTAAGGGCCTGATCCAAAGAAAATACCACCTTTGGAAGATATTCCGGATCGAGTTCGGGGATCACGAGGCATAATTTGAAGACTTTCTCAATGTTTTCTATGTGTTCTTGAGTGTTTTTCAAAATACCAACTGGGGAATGAGCGCTTTTCTTATTGTTTTCTAATATGGGGGTGATGTTTATCTCATGTATATCATGCACTATCCTAACAGCAATGATTGTGAGTTCTTTCTTATTATCAGGGACTATTTTCCTGATGACTCCATTGATCACTTCCTCTTTTATTTCTTTGATGAGTTCATCTCGTAATTCGCTTTCTGCGGAAAGTGATCCGAAGGAAAATTTCCCGGAGTCTTTGAATTCAATCACCATATATTCAGTTACGAGGTTCGCTGCTAATAAATGGAGGTTCAAAAAACGTAAGTTTTGAACTTCTTCATTTTGCATCTGGCTCCATGATTTCTTAGTAGTGGAGGCCGTTAATTGTTTATCATGTTTCTGATATAACAATGTAATGCCTTCCTTTTCCAAAGCCTTTCTCAACACTTCCATAGCCAAAATATATCCCTTTTCTTTATCAAGAATCTCCTTCTGGATATTAGTAAAGGTCTCTTGTTTCCTGGAGAGATAATCCTGATTCGATAATTGGCAATCTCCTAATGAAATCTTCAACAAATTGCGCAAAAGATTCGAAAGATTCGAACCCTCTTTTTCAGAAAAGAGGTTCACAAAATCACGACCAAGGGTCTTCGTGTAATTTGGATTCACTTGATTCAAAGAGAAATACACCAATTCCTTATGCATGTTACCCTCATCATATTCTTTACGCTTGAAATCAGGAAAACATTTCTCTTTTTCCGGGCTCTGAATTTGCGAAATGATCAATTGCTTGCTTTCACCTAAGGCGCCAGCACCCCCACCTAAGGCTGCTAATTGGGGTTTCATGTCATCTGTTTAAATAGGAAGATTTTTAATGAGAAATTGTGGAAAATTAAAAACCTATGTAATTTTTGTTGACGAGTTTGAGCCGTTCTTCAGCGGATTTCTTGTCAGTTTTTTGTTTGGTGAGCAGAACGCTGTTTTGAACGTCCTTGAATGACTTTTTTTTGTTAGAGGAAGAAATGCAGTTGCCCATTAAGACAATTTATTAATAATTTATTTCGAATTAAAAAGACAATAATTAGAACAGTTTTTTTTTTAATAGCAATTAATATGAATTAGATAATATTTCAAAGAACAAATATAATAAAAATTTAATAAAAATTTAACAAAACATGCGGTCGATTTTCGAAATTTTCTTTAACCAAACCACTCTCCAACAAAAGAAACTCATCATCTCGATCACAATTATTTTTGGTCTTTTGAGTCCAGGCCTGATTGGTCTAGCAGTTTGGTTCAAAGAGCCTTTCCTCCAATGCCAAACTTCACCTGATTCTCCTTTTTTTAATTGTAATCAGGAGATCGCCTGTTCTGATCAGATCATATCGTTTTCAATTGACGAAGATCGCAGTCCTGATAGTCTTGCGACTAAGTTGTCTTTAGTATGCGATCGTAAATCTTTTAAGAGAATGTTGATTTCTGCTTATTTCTTCGGTGGTGTCTTAGGATGCATAGTTAACATCTTGATATATGTCCCAGCGAAGAAAAGGAAAATAGCTGTGAGTGTGTTAGCGATGATACATGCTTTAGCGAATTTAGGCATGGCACTTCTACCAAGCGATATAAGTGTGATAGCGATTTTATTAGCAGCCATTTCATTCACTTGGATCATTATTCATAGTTATTGCTTTATGATCATGAATGAAAACTTCCAAGGCGATTTAGCTAAATCTGTGATCATGATCATGATGATATTTTGGGGGTTCAGTGGGATTGTTTATTCTTTATTCGCATATATCGTCAATGCGAATTACAATATATTGTTTCTGTTGATTGGGGTCATTGGATTGGTTGTTGGGGGGTATCTGATGCTATATAGGCCTGATAAAGAACCTCGGGCCTTGAGTAAAATGGTTATTTTATTAATAATTTTTTATTAATTTATTCGGTTTTTTTTTAGCATAAAAGCATCTTCAGTATAATTCAACAAATGTGGTCATTTAAACAAATTCGTTTCAATATAATAACCTTTGTTATTTCCTGGTCCGCTTTTTGCGTGACATATAACGATGTCTTTCTAAAGCTCGAAACGATCGGTGGGAGTCTTTATCTGAACATGGGACTCATCTCAGCCTTTGAAATGTCAGCATCCTTCATTTCAGGCATAATTTCTCTCAGATTCAACATTTCAACTTGTATCAAATTCCTTATGATCTTTGAAATCATCCTTGGGATTCTTTTTCTCTTCGCTCCAATCGAAGTCAAGCAAATGAGTTCCATTGAAGCGACTATTTTATTGCTTTTTATGATCCTGACGAAATTCTTTTCTGATGTCATCAACAATCTCATCAACTTATATTCGCCTATGGTCTTCACTGATGATTTCATCGGCATTTTTCTGATTCTGTCCAGATTAAGCTCCAGACTCTTTCTCTTAGCCTTGCCAACTGTTAATTATAGTTTTGAATCTTTGCGGATCCATCCGTTTTTCTTCCTATCAATTCTTTGGGGATTTTGTTATATTTTAGCCAGAAATGTTGAGGAAATTCAGGAAGAAGGAATTCATGATGTTTTGGCTGAATTTAAAGTGAATTTAGCAGCTCGAGTCAGTGTGATTCATAATTCTGAATATCTACTTGTTGATGATGTTTTGAGTAATATCATGGTTGATGATAGGAGTTTGAGTGAAATCAGAAGCTCAAGGATTCTATTGAGGAAAACCAGAAGTCAGGCAAGCGTTGAAGGAAGCTCATATCAAAGCAAAGCGTTCGAAATGAATAATAGTCCACAAGAAGATAGATTAGATAATCTCGCCAATAATTTGGAGAAGAAGTTGATTATTAAAAGGAATGAATCAATGGATGGTTAAAGTATGTTTCTTAAAATAAATTAGAAAATTTAGAATAAATTTTGAGAAATTTTATTAGGAAATTTATATTTTTTTCATTTTTATAAGAAATATTAATAAATAATTTTGTTTTTTATTATTATTTTATTAAAATTTTTTTTCTCTCAAGATAATTAATGATATGTTATTTTCCATTTTTATATTAAATTTTCAATTTTTTCATATTGAGAATTACTCTTGATCCTCTTCTTCCTCTACCACCATCGCTTCCTCATTTTTCTTTTCCTCCGCTTCTTCCCTATGCATTTTCTTCATCCTCTTCGAATGAATTTTATCCCTCACCCTCATTTCAAAACTGAATTCCGGATCCACGTTCTTCTCAATCCTCGTGGAAATCGTTTCTCTCTTCACCGGAAACTTCTCCAAATGTTTCTTTTCCTTCCTATCGATTTTTTGCAGCTTGAAAATCCATTCCGGAACTTCGCAACCCTTAAAATTAAAAAACTCTCAAATACCTTGAAATTTTTCTTTAAAAATTACTGACAATCTAAGCATATTCCCAAGACTTCTTAATAACGGCTGATCAACATCTGTATAAAAAGTGATGGCCTTTCCTTTTCTATTGGCTCGACCAGTGCGACCGACTCTATGGATGTAATTTATCATGGTGTTGGGAAAATCATAATTGATGACTAATTGCACACCTTTGAAATCAATTCCTCGACCAATTAGATCTGTACAGATCAGGACCCAAATGTCTCCTATTCTGAAATCCTTGATAATTTTATCTCTTTCTTCCTTTGATTTATCCTATTTTATATTTTTTGTAAAATTGAAGAATTTAGGAAAATGAACGTTATGAATAAATGCGATTTTCAAAGAGGTTTTTTGTAATAATTCATCATAAAGATCAAACGCTCTTTCTTTCGATTGTACGAAAATCAAGACTGGAGGTGTGAATTCTCCTTTCTTTTCATTTAAATTATCAGAATTTTATCTCGAAATTTCCTGAAAACCTGAATCAAATTATGGATTTCAACTCTTTTTCCATATTCATTGCCCACATAAACCAATTTTTGCTCTATGCTCTTTAAAACGTTGTTTTTCCCTCCAATCATGATCTTAATTGGGTCAATTAGGAAATTATTCATTAGATCTTCAACTCCTGTTAATAAATTAAATGATAATTTTTCTATTTTAATAAAATAACCATGTTGAATTGTAGCTGAAAAAAGACTGATCACAGTGTCTTTTCCTTTGAAAAGCGCCAATATTTGATTGATTTGTTTTGTTAGTCCCTTAATAAACAATTTTCATTCAATTTATTTTTATTCAATTTTAACCAATTCGAAGTATTTATCCGCTTCATCCAAAACCAGAAATTCCACATTTTCTAATAAAATCGATGCTCGTTTCACCAACTTCAGAAATTTCAACGGGGTGGTGACCTTTTTACAATAAATTTTAATAATTTTTCTCTAAAAACAATGAAAAAACTCACCAAAATGTCAATAAATTGGATTTGTTCCTTAAAACACATAGTTTTCGTGTTCATCTTCGTAATGAGTTTTATTTCCAATTTATTCGGAATTTTATTGCTTAAAACCGTGAATTCTCTATATAACTGGCTCGCAAGTTCATAGGTCGGAGCCAAAACCAACCCTAAAATCATAGAAAGAATGAAAAAATATAAGATTTCTACCCCTGAGACCCACCGTTTTATGCATTTCCAGCATCGTTATTATGGGCAAAGCAAAAGCCACTGTTTTCCCAGAGCCTGTAGGGGCCAACGCTATAAAATTCCTTTTCTGCATATATAAAAAACAATGATTTTTCTATAAATTTCATTAAAATTACGCGAAACATAGCAGGCACTCCCACCATTTGAATAGCAGTGGGTCGCTTATATCCAGAACTTTGCAGATTTCGAACTAAATTCTCATCTAAATTGAATTTCCGTACCATTTTAGTGAAATTGTTCACAGGCTTCAAAGTGTCATCCCCTTCGATCTTGATTTTTTCTCGATGGAGCAATTTTGCGAGTTTTTCTTTCTTCAAATTCAATGATTTCTTTATTTGCTTTTCCTTTTGAAGGAAGTCTTCGAAACTGCCTTTTCTTCTTCTTTTGGCACTTTCTATGTCTTTTATCACGTTTTCCTTATCGCTAAGCGATTCGGAATCGCTTACGTTGAATTTTTGGGTCGATTTTATGGTTTTTAATTGCGTAAAAGAAAGGGTAGGTTCAGGTTTTGAGGGGTCTAAAGAGGATTTACGTGAAAGAGGCAACTTTTCGGGCTTTTTCTCCGGCGGGAGGGAAAGGCCTTGTTTGAGAATTTGGAAAACAGAAAGGGATTTTTTCATAGATTTAAATAAAATTTACAAAATATAAAAGGATTTTAGGTGATTTATGGGTTTTTAAAAAAATTTAAGGGTTCTTCGCATCTTTCAAAAGTAGATCTTTTTCTATTTTAATGCATTCCATTAAAATTGAACGGAGCTGATTGCATTTGGCTGGGTCTTGAGCTTCATGAAGGCATTGCTAAATGGAAATTATAATAATAATACAAATTGGGATGATGATAGGGGATGGTGGAGGGGGGATAAGGGGGGAGGTTCAATAAAACAGGATTACTACTACTGCACAACCAAATTTTTTGCAACGTTGTTCAGCGATGTTGTGCAATTTGACGGGGTCCATTTATAGAGAGAGGAAAATATTAATTTCAGGGAATTTGTTTTTGTTTGAATGCACTGATTTACCAAACAAAACTAACAAAACCTTTTTTTAATATACTGTAAAAAATGATAAAGATTTTTTTAGTTTTTGTCATATACTCGATAGAGATAAAAGGAATTTGAAAAAGAGAAAGAATGGAAATCAATATTTAAAATTTTATTCTCTTTTTGTTTTATTTGTACAATAATATAAATTTATTTTAAGACAAATTAATGGAAGAAAAAAAGATTGATTTTCCCCCTGGAAAAACCTCTTCACTTGAAGACCCAGAGGTTTTCATCAAAATGCTAAAATTTGTCCTCTTCACAAAATTTAGATGTGAAAAGCCTTGTCTTGCCCAAGAGTGTAATTGCACTCCATTTCCTAGCCCTGATAAAAAATGGGTCATTTGGAAGAAATATGATTATGACAATGCCGATCACTTATATGATAGTAGTTCATCTGAAAGTTTCTTTTATTTATTTGCTTTGATCGATTCCAAATTAATTTTTGTGGGGTCTTTTTATTATGAATCAACTTCTGGCTGGGGGGCAGAAACAGAAAAAGGATCCTATTTCGAATGGAAAAATGAGCCAAATTCTGCAATAATTGTATTTAAAAATAAAGCGTATGATGAAATGGATGTCAATAGTTTGGAACTTGAAAAAATAAAGGAAATTTTGAAGAAAAGCTTCGGTGATAAAACTGTTAATGTCATTCCTAATGAACTAAACATAAAATTTGATGATTCTTTGTATGAGGAAATGATGGCTTATCAAATCAAGAAGGAATTGGAAAAAGCTGAAAGTGATAGAAAATGGAAGGAAAGGAGGGAGAAAGAAGAAATCGACAAAAAGAAGCAGGAAGAAAATAGTAAGAAAGAAGAAAAGAGGCAGAAAAATTTTGTCCTTCAAAATAAACTAAAAGCAAATAAAACAACACTCCGAAAAAAAAACTAATTCTTTATTAAAAAAACAAAAACTATTAAATTTATTTAATATATTTTTTTTTTTTTTTTTTAGGTTATGGGATCGTCCCAAAATCTAAAATATAATAGGGCTGGCTCTAAAACTCTTATAAAAAATTTTTTAATTTGGGATTTAAAAAAATTTGGTGGATTTTTTTTTTTTTTATTGATTTTATTTTTGATAATCCCAAACGAATAAAA
>Ga0302186_10001037_pt1 | contig 23859 bp, 14 predicted proteins | sample II_Bog_E1_2_FD_198782 | JGI IMG/M metagenome (GOLD analysis project Ga0302186, IMG submission 198782) | Peat permafrost microbial communities from Stordalen Mire near Abisko, Sweden - II_Bog_E1_1 | ecosystem: Environmental > Terrestrial > Soil > Wetlands > Peat | place: Sweden: Abisko...
TTAATAACAATTAGAGTAGTTAGTAATCTCTATCATAAGGATAACCTTTCATATAATTTTAATCCTTGAATCCGGCTGCTGTTAATAAACACTTACCTTTTGGTTTTGTTGACATTCACGGTGGCTGAAACTGTTAATAAATTATCTGAAGCTGTTAGAATTTATTCTACTTTATCTTTTTGATTTTTTTCTTACACTTATGTTTATGGGACGGATGCGAGTGAAAGTGAGTAGTGCTTGGCTATTTGTGCCCATATCCTTTATTTTTATACGTTATAACTTTATTTCATTTTAAAAAAATGGTCAATGGTTTCATAGATCACTAAATTATCGAAATTAATGTCTAATTCAATCATCAGAAACAGTTCACAATCCCGAATGTCCAGTTTATCACTATCAGGATTCGTGACTATCAGATTCTTCTTATAAAATAAATTACGTTGATAGCTAGACATTCCCTTCCAAGTTGTTTGTGTAATTTTTGAAGCCAGTCCCCCCTCGTTCATAAAGGCATGAGAAGGAAAAAGATAGTTTTTAAATTAACTCCAAGAGAGCTCTGACTATTATACTAATATTTTATAGATGAGTTAAAAGAGTTCAATTTTTAGATATTTACCGAAGAGGTTAATTGTTTTTTTAATTAAAGTCGTGTTTAGGAATTTTAGCCATTGCTATTTGATTTGTAGCAGACAGACTGCAGCTGATTTCATGTCTATTACGACTGCAGAAAGATTTTTTGGCAACTCAAACTTGATCTCTCTCATCAGTATAAAACTCAATAAGATAATAACATAGCTTCTTTGAGTGATTTTAGAGTTCAACCTGGAAAGTGGAGGACGTTTAAGCATCTATGAGTCCATAAAAGGATATATTTCTAAAAATACTTTTCTAGAAACAGGTTCTCCATAAAATATGAGGGGGTATCCAACAAAAGAGGACATATTTTGATAAAGATAATATTTTTCTTAGATGATTTACACCAACACAGTTTGATAATTAGCAATGAAATGATCGGGACCGCCTGCCCTTAGAAATAAGTTGAGAAACTCACCCAAAAGAGAGCAAATGCACGCAACATGAGTTTCAATTTCAAGGAAGCTCATCATTAGAATATTATATTTCTTAAAAAATGATTCTAATGTATTCCCTTGAATTTAACTAGACTAAACAACCAATTTGCGATTTTATGATAGAGTGTAAAAAAAAAAATGATGTATGGTGGTGATAAGTGAAGATTTGTGAAGTCGAGACACATAGTTCATTCTTTACATCAGGAGAGTTTATAAGAATAATAGCTTATTTCCAGTAGCAGAGATATACTTTCTGATGAAAAAGTTTGAATAATTTCCTGAGGGATCATAGAGGACCACTAAATTTGGATTAATGGCATATTTTATATAATAGAGGGAAGGAGACAAACTTTACATATGTCTGCTGTCCTGAAATAAGTAGTATCATATCGTGCGCAATCTAGAATTTACTAGACTTTAATTTTATACTTAAAGGTCTTAAATTTATTATTTTATACTTTCTTATTAAAGTATTAAATATAATTTGAGATTTAAAGATTATCAATTTTAATAATTAATTTAAATTTTATGAGAATTAACCAAATGTAGCAAATTAATTGTATTGCTTTTTATAATAAGGAAAAATTATTATCTATTTCGCAATACAGATGAGACCAAAAACAGCTCCTAAAAACAGAAGATATACCATTTCCAAATCGAAAAATGACAAATCCATCAAAACATAAACCAAAATTGATTGGCAAACCCCCATTAATACCATCAATAGCCGAGCCATTAAAAGTCCTATCTCTCACTACAACTCTGATCAAAAATAATCCATCAGCAATAGCCGCGCCTTGCAATTCAAAAATGTTAGAACCATTGGAATAGTTCACGCTTACCAACCTCGCATGCTGAAGTAATGCATGATAAGCAACTATAAAACATACAGAACGTTCTTTGCTAATAATTCAAACAACGTATTTCTACGAAGTATCATTGCTCATTTCAGACTATCGAGGGGGTAGATTAATAAACAACTGCAGCTTCTTTTTTAAAGAATTCAATAGACAGATTAACTAATTTAAAATAACTTGGAGAGTCAAATTAAACCAATTTTGGATGAACTCAAAGAAAAGACCAATATTTTGAAGTTCAGTCTTACCTAAATAATGCAATCAAACAATAAAGATACGCAGATTATGTAGTTGAATGCTAAATACGAAACTATGGAAGAGCATTTGAAGCATATTATTAATCTAATTGACTGGCTATGCAGATTTAGTCAATAAATCAACCGATTTTTAACCAGTGACAGTATCGACATAACAAACGAGAAGAAGATATAAAAAACATTAGACGCCATCATCCGCAAATCTGAGAAGTAAGCACTGGATTCTTTGAACTACTGTTCTGATCACTCAGATGACTAAATGCTCAACAGGATAGAGTACAACGTACGAAAGAAGTTGATTATGACAAAGAAAAATGTGCTTACTATTTTCGATTCGCTGAGAAAGATGCAGTAATTTGATAATTCGTTTCGAGGCAATCTATAAAAACTGTAGAAAGAGTCATTGTTTACGAGTGAGCATCTGATGAATGTTATCACATTTTTGCATGAGAAAAACGAGCAGATTAAAATTAATTAAAAAAAGTTTAATATCAATAAACAAGTTCAAGAGAAGGTGACTCTGGTAAGAGGAGAAATTGAAGCTGCCTAAACAATGTTTATAAAACAGCTACGATTGAAATACCTCAAGGATATTCGGTAGACGATGAACGTATGCAATGGCATTAGAACTCTTCAGCTTATTAAAAATAGGGGCAAATAATACGAGGATATCAGAAAGAAGTGGACTATTTTCCTGAAAGTGCTACGAGAGAGTGAGGAGTAGAGCGGAATTAACGAGTAAATCTACTAAAAATAAAAAAGATAGGTAATCTAAACAAAAACCGCCATCGAGCAGTGTCTATCTGCGTCAACTCCTCCGATTTTATAACTAATCTAAAGTATAAAATATTTCATCTCTCTAAAATAAAAAAGCAACGCATGTAGTACAAAACTGCTATAAAAATACAAATAGGAGGTCAAAAATATTTAAAAATTACAGAAATTGATATGGAGCAGTCTGGCATCTCTTTATCAGCAAATTAGGAAAGTATAAAATCAAGATTGCTATGAAGTTATTTAGAACTAGTATCAGGATAGCAAGTCCATCGATCAGTATTTGCAACTCATACTTTTTTCGAGAAATTAGGAGCAGAATAACTAAATTTTTGCTATTTTGGAAAAGGAGAACTCGATCCTCAATAAAAATATCGAAACCACTGTTTAGAACATCTTCGGCGATTACAATAGTAAAATTTAGTCTCACCAAAAGTTTTTAGTAATGGGTCTGTAAAAAGGGTGCAACCTCTATGCACAATTGAAGGAGCTATCCAATGACGAATTGATTGGCTATCTAATAATGGGTGAATTCTAATCTGAGTTTATTTCCAATTACCCAATCATTAAGACAATGGTTACGCTTAATTCAAAACTTAACACTGCAGTTTCTAAGTAAGAGATAAATAATGTTCAGTTTAGCTTTATAAGCTAGTCTCTTCTCAACGATTATAGATACAACATAAATGATTCCATAAAAAAACTATAAAAGACCAGATTTAAATCGATATTCAACAAATATATCGTATTCCTCTACGAAAGCAACATTATTAACCTCCTAAACATGCGTTATCTTTTCAAATTACACACCACTAAGCAATCTTCCTCCGCCAATGGTAATCAAGCATACAATCATATTATCGTTAATTATATCCTAATTTATTAAAAAATATTGGCTAAGAGTAAGAAATAAAATACTCCCTTCGGAAATCTTACCACCAATATTTACGAGATGGCTGAATCAATGCGAAAATAGAATGCGTTTTTATATTAATACCATAACTCTGTGCATACCAATCGATACTTTCTTTCTCCTTCCCTATTGGTTGAGTTGTTATAGATACAGTACAGTGTATAGATATAGGAGAGCATCTCTCCCAATTTTCTCTTAAAGAAAAAATAATAGATAAAGACCATCCTCCATCTGTGCTTGAAAAAACTGGAAGGAGCGAAATAAAAGATAAAATTAAATCAGTTTCTCAATGGAAATCACTAGATTTATCAAGATATCAACAAGACCATAGCCATCCTTAAGAGATTCACATTGGATTAAAATTATGAGACACTATCATTGAAGATCCTGCAATATATGCGAGTTAAAGATTTACCGCATTCTGCCCTATTTGCAAATAATCAACAGCCCCTTGCAGTGGTTATTAATATTGTAAAACCAGATTAGTTAATAGCTATCATTATGTCGAAATTACACGTAAGACATGAAAAAGTTAATCAAAATATATTATCCCTTTTTTAGATGAATGTCACTTCAGATTTATTGATGTTAAACAATGAAAGTAGGGTGTCAACGAAATCAATTTAAAAATATAAGCAAGAAGATATTCCAAGCAGCAAAAAGGCTTCTCAATTCAGTGCAAACAAATTAAATCCGCCATCATAGTCACCGATAGAATAAATATAGGAGATTGCGATTGAATCCATCATTGAAGAGCAAAGCAAGAGCGTTGGTTTAATTGAAATCAAAGAGTCAATGATGGTGCAATAATCCATTATTGAAAGCCAACTTGTTGCAGAACATTCAAACATATTACCTAAAAAATAAGACAAAATTATCAAAACTAAATATAGTTATTGGAAGGTAGATTTGCTTGAGAGTGTATCTAAATTAAAGAAATGTCTAACTTATAGCCAGAACAAATCTAAGAGGATAACTGAACTGCTAAACACTACAATTTTGTTTAAGATATATACCCTGCCTGAGGGAAAAGATGAAATTCGTAATCATCTCGATTATGTTCTGAAATAGGCCAAATAGAACGATTTAATGAAAATGTTTAATATTGACAATACTTATAGTGAAAGCGAGCTCCAACTTATCTCACTTAAATAGGGGATATAAAAAAACAGTCTAAATGTTATTTAGACTTTAAATCATCTCTTAGATTACTATAAATTTAATAGGACTATTTTGTATCAGAGGGGAAACAACGTTATCTAGACCATCAATAAAGAGAATTAAGACTTATGCTATGTCTTTGTCAGGTTAAACTAGAATCATTACAGAAAAAGTATGCTACAGTTCAAGATAAATGCAATCGTTGAAATAATTTGGGAAGAAATCAGCAAAGCTTTGACCAACTCTCAAAATATATCAGTAAATATATTGAAAACTCTTAACTCCCAAATTTAATAATCAAACGCAGAAATTTTATCGTTATACAAGGCGATTGAAAGTGAGTTGGATCTATTTCGAGGCATCGAGATTGTAAACAAATAGCAGGCTCAATTAAAAATAGGGTCTTATTTAAGCAATATTATTAAATTCAAAGTATTCCTATCCCCTTTAAAAGAAATAATAACTGATACTCAAGCTTTGCTAAAATATTTGTAAGTTTTGATTAAATAAATTAAAAATATTGCCGTTGTACAACCAGTGTATTCCCTCCTCTATGCTGGAAAGGTTCTGTACATTGACCATGACAAGATTAAAGAGGACATTATTAAAAAATGTGTTCTTGTCGACCACTTATCGTAAGAAGACACAATAACTAATAAAATGATGATCAGCAACTAAGTTTAAAATGTTACAACTATAAAAGACGGGTATTTTGCTGATAAGATATTGAAAGCGTACAGTAAAAAGTAAAAGATAAGATTTTAACATATTAAAGATTACCTAAGAGAAAATGAACAAATATTTGATTACTTTAAATCATAGAAGGCAAAAAGATAGGAGTTGATATAAATTAGCAAGTATTAGCGATTTCTTAAGCTAGTTGAGGATAATAATTTAGGCTTGATTCAAGCAAAACGAGTGTAATCACAAAAATAGCTAGATTTTTTAGTATACCTTTTATCTAATAGGAAAATACCACGAGTAGATTCCCCTTTAGAGTTTAGCATCAACAGATCGATAAACTATCTTCAAATTAACATGTCAATGAGCATCAACAATAACAACCTTCCATCGGAAAGACTCAATATTTTGAGTCATTACTTAGAATAAAATAGCATAGAGTATTGTCCGGTTGTCTTTAACAATAAAACCATAGGATTATTATCGGCTCCAAAAAGTAAAGAAATGACAGAGTTCTTAAACATGGATGAAGAGTTTATCAGTAAAATTATGTCTGAAGGCAAACATATTATCGCTTAAAAATAAAAAATAATTATTGTTAAACTCTATCTAACAGTGAGTCGTGTAATTCCTAAAATTACCTGCATGGATTAAAGTACTGCTTAAAGAATATAATAATATTTAAGAAATACCACCATCAATGTTCAAATGGACAGCTTTATGCGTCCATATAATTGCCTTGCATTGCTAAAAGAGGAAAACGAGCTAAAGATAGAACTGAATTGGCCTAAAAAAGATATTCAATTAACTATTTTTAACGGTAATACTGTAATTTAAATTAATTTGAGTCGTAGTCAATACCACTATTACTCTGTTATTGAGCTGTTACCCTTTCAGAAATTTTTACATGATATGTATGAACAGATTGAACAGGAAATCAAGAATAAGAAAAAAATGGAGATGGAAACACTAAGGCAGGAGTAAATTAAGAGGGAGTAAGAAGAGGAAAAAAGGCAAATTAATCTTTAAAATTTTTAACTAGAAAGATTGAAGATACAACTTTAGAATAAGGAAATTACAGCTAAGATAAAGGAAAAGGAAGATGAGGAGAAAAAGATCGAAAGGCTCAGGTAGATTAAGCAGCAGGAAGATGAGGAAGAATTAAGAAGACAGCTTAAAGAGAAAGCCTAAAGAGTAGCAAAAGATAACCAACGCATGAAAGACTTGGAATAAAGTGAACAGATATTTGAAATAAGTTCTATACAATCTGAGATTAAATCCTAACATAATCACTCACAAAGGATATAGGATATTATTAAGCCAACCGACTATGATAATAGTTATTTTACTGAGCAGGCCTAGTTGAATGGTGAAAAGATTTCTGATTCTTTTATAAAAAATGGAATTAAATTAAAGGATTAGCTCTTAAAAAGATGAGCGATGATGGCTGATAATTCCTTTGAAAAGATCTCTGTATTTTTATTAAATAATATCACTGGATTATATTTCAAAAAGTAGAGATTTAAATTAATAATTAAATTTAATTTATATCTGCATTAGCAGAGTTATTACTATTTATCTATAATCTATAAAATTCAAAAAGTAAAAGGCAAGAATTTTACTCATTATTTCATCAAAGGAGGATTTGGGCGCTGTTTAATTTTTGTTTTTGTGTGTATTATAATTTTATTTTCATTTCTTCGATTCACAATAGCTCCAAATATCTGATATTTATTGTTTTTTTATTTCTGAGTAACTAAAGAGGTCTTTATATAATTTATACCCGTTTCTTAAGATCTTCAAATGAATTAACTTTAGGTGCTTCCAATTAGCTTTGCTGAGCCACCTGCATCCTGCCTTTGAAAATTTGTTATCCCTTAAATCAGTAAAGAATTGCCTAAATATAAATTTTCGAGATGCTACCATTAGGACTGACTGAGCCATTTTCAACCATCATCTCCAATTTATTTTATCTTAATTATCTTCGTATTACTTAAACTTAGGATTTTTAAATTGCTTAAACGCGATTTTGATAATTTATTAACCCCATAACCTCCAATTTTATTCGTATCTAATTACAACAGAAAGCACATAGAGCAACAAGAATTAAATTCCAGTTCGCCAACGCCAGATACTAGCATCCTTCACCTCCAATTTAATTTTATCCTTTGTTTAAATTTAACTACCTAAATTAATCTCTAATATTTTGGTCCAATTTGCTCTTGTGAGAGTAAAACAACTATCCGCTTTAATATTAGTTTTATTTAAAATGATGCTTTATAATTATTAAGCACGCATATTTATGAGTTGTTTACATCCCTCATCTCCTAAGATCTTGTTGTTAACTTTATAATAATTTGCTTACTGATCATCAACATCTTCAAATGTTTCCAGTGAGCACGTTCTCACTACTTCAATGTCAGTGGTTTAATATGACAGTGTACTATATAATGTGCATGGTTACAAAAAGAAATTTACTTCACTTATTCGATCCTCATATAGTTTGAAAGGTAGTAAAGGTCATCAGCAGTGAGGTTTTCCTGATCTGCATCATTTATCGTTTACGTATTTAGGAGGGAATTCATTATAATTCATATATTGATAAAAATATGCTTATTAAATTTGCTAACTGATTGATTAATAATGCACTTCATATGTGCCACAGTTTTTGCTTGAAGTAGATTTTCTGCTTTTTATTAAATGACTAGGAGTTGAAATAGGCAGTGATAGTTAATTTGTTTGATGGTAATGCCATCAAATTGAATAAGTATTAAGTTATAATTATCAAAATATCTCTTTTATATTTAAGCTAATAATATCTATTGTCATTGGTAGGAATCAATTTGCCAAATCAGAGTATCCGGGTATAAAAATAAATAAATTATTGATAAAAAATAATAGGAATTCGGCTATATTCTCATATAGTTTGGTTTGCACTATCACTATCATCCTTCCTTTCTCTAATAAATATAAGTTTCTCAATTTATGCAATCTCGTCTATTTCTATAGGCATTCTTTATAAAAATAATTATTCAATAAATCCATTGCTATCATTCCGGAGTACTGCTTTTCACTGATTCATAATCGTTTATATAATCGCATCTCTTTGCTAATGTCAATATTGGCTATATATGAATCATTATTGCAAATCATTATTGATTCAGCTCCTCTATCCTTCTACTCACCTCTTTGATATCCAGAGAGGCGCAGGCAGTCTTGATGAGGTTCATCGTTCGGCCGACGAGGCAGTTGTACTTTTCATCCAGTCCGTGGTAGCAGGCCACCACTTCGGTCATGTAATTCTCGCAATATTTTTGCTCGAGCGCGTTCTTTTCCTTTACTGCCTTTGCCCTTTTCTCTTGAGCTTTAGCCAGCTCAGCCTTCAGCGTGAGCAATTGCCGATGCTTGCTGACAATCTCACCCCTCTTCCGCTGCGCTCCTTCCTTCTCCTCCCTCAACTCATCAATGAGCTTGTTCAACTTCTCTATCTCTTCGTTCATCTGTTTCTGCCTGTTCTTGATTTAAAGCTGGCGTTGATGGATATGATTGATGAGAGACGTCAGCTCCGAAAAATATTTATACTCTGCGTCTTCATACAGGTTCACCTTTGTTGCTGCCGCTATCCTTTGCCTTTGATCGTCCTCTATCTCTCTTTCCATGCTCAAAAAGTGCTTGCGCTGCTACTGCTCTTGAAGTTGTCCGACAAATATCTTTTGCTGGGCATACAACCTCTTCAACTCTTATTCCTATTCGTTGTTTTGAAGCGTTATCATTTTTAACTCTTTCTAGATGGCGCTGATGCTGTGCGTCAGTGAGGTCTGCTGCTCTGCCTATCGTTAGTGCTCAATGGCCAACAGCTCCTTCTCTTTTTTATAATTACTCAGCCTGTCCGTCATACTGCTGATTTACTCATCCAGCAGGCGGGAGAACTATGACATGAAGGCTCCCATGTTTTTAACTCCCTTTTCGTCTGCACACCACCTTCTGACGATGGAGGGCAACTTCGATTTTTACTTTTACAGCTGTTGCTCGACGGCGCTGTTTTGCGCGGCTTGCTTTATGATGTCAGCAAAAAGCTTATCGTTGACTGAACGGTTTGCGTAGAGCAATTGGGCAAAGCCATCACTTTACATTTCTGCTTGATTTTAAGAGTTCGATAAAGATTTTTCTTCGGCGGCTTCGCTGTACATTTCTTATCTTTGATAGGACTATAAAATACAAATAACAAGATAGACAACAGTCATAAAATTGATATGATCAGCATAGACATGACTCATATTGATTTATATGCCCCTGTTTTCGCATAATCGCCATAAATAGCGATATAAATTTCACAAGCAGCGAATATGCGGTTACTCTTGTAGTCGTTTAAGTCGTCTCAATTACGTTCTTTGACGCCTTAATATGAGGTTTGCATTATAATGGTGAATGAGATGCCGCCTGTCTTGAAATTGAAAACTGATTGTTCTGAATAGTAAAAATAGTTATAGAACTTTTGTGATCAAAAATATTGAAAATACTATTTCTCTTATTTGGGGAGAATTTATCGCTGGAATTTATTGTTGTGTGCCTCACAAAACAGTCTATATCTATAGCTTTATTGATTTAGTGAATTCATATATTTTACCAGAATCAATAAATAAACAACAAGCAGACATAAAGGCCAACATTGTTTTAAAATGAACAGAAATCACAGTGATTTATGATTTGCAATAATTTATTACTGTGGTAAATCTGCAATTTTATTATTTCAGTTTGTAGCTTAAGTCGAAGAGCTTACTTTCAACTCATAATTATTTAAATTATAGAAATGAGTCACGAAAATCATGAAAATATTCATCATGATTAAGACACGGAACTTCATATAGTAGAGCAAGGGTCAATTGAAATCAGAATCAAGAATATTTTTGATTTGTTTTTGGTAAACCCTCCCCTGACAACTATTCACAATATTTACACCATCCATGAGGAATGTATGCAAAGTGGTGAAAAACTAATACAATTTTAAAAGAATATTGGAATTTAAAGCATAAAATTTTAGGAATATATGAACACTATACTTTAGGCTTTTGACGACTATATATCAAATGCACTAAACCATCAAAAACAAAATATCTTAAATTGCAAGATTAGATGTCAAAAAATGTTTGAAAAACAAAAAAATCAAGCGTACTCTATTTGATATATTAGGTAGCAAGGGGAAAATCCCTAAAGTTGCTGTTTATGACTATGGTAAAAAGGATATCCAAACATCAGCAAATGGACCGAAAAATTAAAAATCTTCCTCCCTCTTCTAGCTTTTATCTTCCTCTGTTTCTTCTGTGCGTATGACAATATCTTCGATAATATCACCGACCTTGCAGTCAAACTTTGCTAATTTTACAACCCAAAAGATGAAAAAACAAACGTAAGAACAGATGAAATGTGTAGCAAATCTCACTATTAAAAAACAATAAATATCTACAACGTCATTACCTATTTGTCATTCTCAATATCTCTCTACTGGTTTATTGCCTACAGATGTTACAAAGAATTAATTAGAGCCTTGTTCAACGTCGTAAAAATAATCTTCAAAATTTGGCTCTGCCGTATGGGCAAGATCATTTATTACTCAATAATAGGATTTCTCTAATTTATAACATACTGCCTATTGTCAATATTCTAAAAGTGCGGTTACCCGTTAAACTGTCTCATAAATGGAAAAATATACTTTCATGACTGGAGATTAATAATAGACTTGTTTCCTTATGGACCCGTTTTTGACCGAACATATTAGTTGACTCTATAACTTTAATTTTACATATCTGGTATAAAGATTATCATTAGAGATTGATGACTTTTAAAGTATTTTTTTTAATGCTTTTCATGAGCTCCCTACTTTTTGACCAATTTATAATTGAATAAATAAAGAATGATTGAATGTGGTATTTGATGAAAGGGAAAAATATCAATATCTTTTCAACTTCTTTTCCTATTAACCATCAGCTATTTTAATTATAATCTTATTGATAGTTTGCTAATATATATTCAATTAAATAATTAACTGTTAAGCGTTTCTAGCATAAAATTTAGACAAATATTATCTGTCATTTGGAAATCTTTTCGATATTCAACTAAGGGAAAATTTTAACTATTCTTATTTTATCTGAATCTTATATATTTTTCATTTTTTAACGAAGCCTTTTTTTCACAACTCTAAAGAATAGTCATCTTTTAAGGACAAACGGAAAATAAGGATTTCATTTTTCATTCAAATCTCAATTCAGGAATATAAAATCTTGGGAGTTATATTTTTTATTTATTTTATTATTTTCATAAAACATTAATAAATAATCTATTCATGCCTTTCAAGCGTTTTTTTAACAATATTGATATTCATTTTATTTTGTTTGTTAGTTTTCCCTCTTAGAATAAATATTTTTTTCAAATTAACAATGACTAAAGTTGATAAAAATCAAAAATAAGCAAAATACAATAATTTCAAATTACCAGCAATTTATTAATGTGTTAAATCTACAATTTATGCTTTGAGTCTAGTAGCTTAAGTCAAAACATAATTTTCAAATTATAATTACTTAAATAATAAAAATGCACAATTAAATACACAATTAATCTGTTCTTGCACTTTATTCGCAAGCAGAAGGGACAATTGAAGTGAGAATTTAGAAGATTTTTTAATCATTAAAAACTTCTAGTTCCTAGGATAGTGCCAAGAAACTTTTTGATATCTATAAAGAATGTCATAATGGTTAAGATAAGATGAGACTTTCAAATAGTCTTAAAAAACATAGCAATTAGTCATTATAGTAAATTATTTAATGCTTGGGAGAGTATTCAGTAGATCATGAATAAAGAAAAAATATTTTGAAATGCAAGTCAAGATGTGTAAGTAGTCTTGAAATGAAAAAACAATAATCGTACTATCTCTAATATATTAGGTAGTAATCGGAAAGCCAACATACAAATGTCCCAGCAAATTGATGGTGCTTATGGTTATAAGAAAAAGGATACCCGAACACAAGCAATTGATTAGCTCAATCAAACCCTTTCATCGATTTAGTAGTATATCTCTTCGCTGGTATTAAAATTCTCCAAGACTATATTCTCAATTCCCCATATAAAATTTGCATTGCCCTTATGTAAGGATTAAAAAACCTTAGTGCCACCTCAACCTTAATCGATCAGTTAAACTAAATTTGTGGCAAAAGCACCGTAGACAATATAATCCTCATCATTAATATTGCCGATTTCCTAATGTTCCTCTGAATCACCCTCTATTAGTTCTTCGTCTATGGCTGTCACAAAGAATTATTTAGAGCCTTGTTCAAATTCTTTAAATGGATATGGGAAGTCATCATAGTTTTCATGTTATGAAAAATCATCATAGGTATTGTGTTATGGAAAGCAATCATAGTTATCGTGTTATGAAAAGTCATCATAGTCCTTCTTTACTTAATAACGCTAATCTTCTAATATATAACATGAGGCTTAGCATATTTATTTTAATGTTGTTGGTCAGCCAACTGTTTAAAATATATAAACTAATGGTTACATGCACGTAGAGTAGGAATAATGTTTTTCTCTCTTGCCTTCCTCCTTGTAACGTCCACATCTTCATTGATTCACTCATCATTTATTTTATCATTTCTGATCATATAACAAATTATCATTAGATTGACTTCTGATTTATTCTTTTTTATTTTTATAAGCTGCCCTAATATATATGAAGATGAAAATTTTCTTATTCTTTATTAATTTATATTATTTAAATAATTATGAATTGAAAATAAGCTCTTTGATTGAAGCTTAAAAGCCCAAGTGATAAAATTGTAGATTTAGTATATAAATAAATGGTTGCAAATGAGAAATTATTTAATTTGTTGTTGTTTTTATAAAATCAATGAAATCAATCTCTTTTGATTTTGATTAATGATTATGGAAATAAATATGAATTGATAATGTCAATAGAATTATAAAACATGAATGGTTTTCGAGAAGAAAATAAATTTCACCAATATCTTGACTGGATAAATATAAAATATTTTAAATATTTGTTGATGGTGGTGGCATAACTAAAATTAAGAAAAATTATTTTTAGTTAGTTAACAATACTCGGGCTTGAAATGCTTTATTGAGCGTATGCTTTGATATTTGAAGATAAATGCTGTTTTTATCTATTATATTATTTAATTTTAAAGGATATGCAGCAACTATATACATTCATATCACAAATATCAAAACCCAATATAAAAAATACTTAACATTTTATAAAATATTTATTCGGATAAATTCATTATGATTCCCTAATCATTTCCTATGTTTTCCCGATTTGTCGTCATCTAGTTTGTGCTCCTTAACAAAACTACGCAACTCTCCAATCTTTTCGTTTCTCCTTTTATGAAAATTAAACCCGTATCTCTTCCCATTCCGTATTTGGAGAAGATAGTCATCCAATGTCTTCTTTACAATGCCTATTTCAGTGGCTGACGAATCTAAATCCATATGTACGACCTCTCCCCTCTCATCAAGAAAGCCCGTGTATAGTTTACGCCAAAGAGCCACCTTCTCCACCACTTCCGAAATCGTCTTTTACTTTTGTTTAGCCTGCCTATTTTCTGCATGCTCGTTTTAGGCGTATTTAACCCTCTGCTCTTCCTTCAGCAATTCAAGACGAGCACCAACCTTCTTTCTAAACCTAAGACGGAGATTGAATTCGTCATTGGTAATGTTAAAGACTGACTCGTGAATGCGTTTCTTAAACTTTTACTGACTGAGAAGGTCGTGCTCTTTGATCTCTGCAGGGATGAAGAACCCAAAGATGTATATCTTCCTCTGCTCATGATAGTAACTGACTGAGGAGTCAAAGTAATCGTTGAGACTCTGCTCCTTCAGTCGCCAAATCACCTCACTGAGGTAAGTCTCCCGATCACTATTCTGATGCACAGCTATTTTGACCGAGATGGGCCAATTTGTATCTCCTTCTTTCTCGAAAACCACATGCAGCTGCGTAACCGACCATCTACCTTAATTTCGTCGCCCTGCCATTCAGGACTGGCGGAGGTCGACTTCTTTTTGCTCAGAGTCATTATAAATAATTACGATGAGTCTTTTGAATTGTAATATTGGGAGAGTCATAAGAGTATAAGTTATTAGCTCTTACTCATAAACAATAAACTAGAGTTTACTTTTCTATAATTACAGGATGGACAAATATGAAGGGAAAGCGAACTTATCAGCGATGCGATTGCAGGAGCAGTTTGAAGAGAGAGTGTAGCCCTATCTCAAAATCGTGGAGACCATCGCTCTGCAAAATTAAATCATTCAATAACTGCAAGCCAAATGCTAGAAACTTCATGCTAAGAAAATTGAGCTCAAAACAGAAGCAATTTCTAACTAGGCCCTTTAGTAACTGCGGAGAGCAAGATAAAGCTAAGCCAAGCATCAGCGCAACACCTTTCTCGAGGAAGGACTGATGACAGGTCAACAGCGTTTCTAATAGCTTCACCGTGCCAGAAAGACACAACTATTGGAAGAGATTGGCCTAAAATACGATCAAGTGTTAGCTCTGCGCAAAAGGAGAGGGGATAGTCATAATTTATTCCTGAATCTGCAGGAAGACTTGCTATCGTAAGTGCTGCATGACCTGCATCAGTCAGGAGATGTGGAGCAAGCAAAGTAAGTGGCTCACTGGCAGAACATATACAAAGAAGGCAGTGACCCATATCGTAAATGATGAAAATATGATGATTTAAATAACATGAATAATAGAAAGATTTAAACCTAATGATGGCTAATCCATTTATTTTCCCTTTAAAGTAACATTTACATCAACACAATTCAATAATAAAGATTTAGTAAATCTAATGTTATATTTACGATTATCCTAATACTAAATTGCTATAAGTTGATGTAAATAAAGGAATAATCTTCGAGGAATTATAAAAACCCCCATCAACAATTAATTAATATATTTATATATTTTCTTTTCTATTTTACAGGACATAATTTAATTATAATGAGAGTGCAATAAAGAGTCAGTGTATTTGGTTATCTATGCATCATTAGTGAAAAATCGTTCAGATAAATTCGATACACACCTTTTTGGGATTATATCAAGAGTATAATTAGAGGGATAAAGCATATCAAAATAACCCTGATTATTTTAATTTTTTTATTAATTGATATTTAAGATACAGGAACAACCTATGAGCGTCAAATACTTAGTACTAGCCCTCCTCATTCTCTCCGTTTACACTATAAAAAAGACCGGAAAAGCGATAACCCCAACTGATGAAGCCGCAATCCAAGCAGCTATCGATACTGCATATGCGTATTTCGGAGAAAATGCTCTAAGTAATGCCAAATACATTTCTGATAAATTATCCATCCGCTTTCAAGCAAGGTGGAATGTAATAATTGTTATGAATTCTTCAGTTGCATCTTTAGATGCAAATGTTGGATATGTTACTTATGGGGAAATTATAGGTAAGTGGGCATATTGGACAAGTGTTAACGAATATCAAAAAGATTGGACCTATCTGTTAAATCAATATTTGGCATATCCGACTGGTTGGAAATAGATGAATATCACAGGCACTACCTTTGGACATGGTGCAAGATTACCTTAAAAATCTGTTGGAGCTATATAATATATTACTCTTTCAGCAGCAACGCAATCTCGATAAATAAATGAAATGAGCGCCAATGTACACAAAGCGTTGGATTCTAAATATTTTACTTTTGGCTATGCCTATAATGTGCTATTAACTGTTTAATTGCCGTTTGTCGGATGCATTGCTTTAGATAATGATATATGGGTTGTTGGCAATGAAACAAGATCAGGAGTACAATTACATTATTTGATTTTTCTGTGAAAGGACAAATACATGATCCCCATCATTATTCATTTAATTTATTGAGATTTATTGAGTTATTTTCATTAAATAAATTTTTATTTATATTACAAGAATATATATTCATATTCTTATATGGAGATTATATCAATACTACAATGTAAAAAGATAAATATCAAAAGCTATGAACTGAATAATAAAGCAGATAGAGTAAAGAACATTATCATAATTATTTGTCAATTGATTTTAACTCTCATTTTAAAAAATTAATGAAATTAAATGTTTGGAATTTTATTCCTAAAAATTGCAAATAATACTCGATGTAAATAAAATAAAGTAGATATTTTTATGTTTGAGTTGTTGCATTTAATAATAAAATGATAATTATATTTTACTTTTAGGATTAATTACTTTTGTGTTTAATATATTTTTATCTTTTTTATTAAAATCCTCTCGAAGCAGTTTCAATCACAAAATTAAAAATTATAACTTTACAATTAAAATAAATTCCAATGAGATAAAAAATAGAAATTATGGAATTAAAATGAAATCCTACTGACTCTGTTTTTAGTATAAGATTGGATTTACCTGCACTACATTCTATGATAATTGTAAATGGCAGCTGTTTAGCTGTTTGCGTGAAGTAACATTTTATGTGACAGAAGAGATGCAGTTATTTGATTAGTACTGATGAGCGGGGTGGTGAATTCCTCCTTGAAAGTTATTTTGAAATTAAACAGACAAACAAATTTTTAAGATAGGTAAGCCAACAAAAATAGCATAGTTATTTTAAGAAGTTGTAGTCAAACAGTTTATTTTTAAGATAAGGATTGTTTCGAATGATTCAAGCAAACAGATAATGGAAAGTTAATGCTGTTTTATTATACTTATTATAAAATTTAGTTGATCAGATTTCGATGTCCAACAGTTATGACTTTCTATTCAAGTTCATATTCATTGGTGATCCTAGTATTTGTTGACTTATTCAGAGGTGGGAAAGTCCTCCCTATTACTCAGATTCACAGAGGGGCGAATTAAGTCTGACTATTAGCCCACCCTTGGCGTGGAGTTTGGCTCGCGAATCGTCAACATCGATAACCTAACACTTAAATTACAGATGTGGGATACAGTATCGATCGATCTATTAAGTCTGGGCAGGATTCCTTCAAAACAATCACGCGATCCTATTACAAAAGTTCAATAGTGGCCTTCCTCATATTCGACATCACCACGCGTGACAGCTTCGAGAGTCTAAATAAGTGGCTTTTTTAAGTGAAAAACAACTCCCACGATAAGATTCAAACAATAATAGTTGGCAATAAATTAGATATCAAATAAAAGTACACTTTTTGTGATGCAGTCGCCAAGTCACCTTTCAAGAAGCATAGAATTTTGCGAATAGCCATGGATTTCCGTACTATGAAACATCTGCACAAAGTGGATACCAAGTCGAGGAACTATTTAAGACTATATCAGAAAAAATTGTAAAGATGATGAATACGAAAGAGATCAGTCTGTAGTCAGAAGCAGTAGTAATGATGTAGGTATTCAGTCTTATGGCATAAAGCGGGGCAAGAATCAGAAGAGAGATTTGTATGCCAGCAAGGAATAATAAAAGAAACTTATATTGGAAAATGAGGCAAAAAGTTAGAAGGTGGTTGAGTTGGAAAATGTCTGCCAACTATGCCTAGATTACCAGGAGCACAATCATAAATGTCAATACCACTGTACTTATTGCTGGAATATTCATTTAAAAGGAGAAGCCTGTCCAAATATGTGTCGATATTGCTGTTCGTATCATAAATCTTAAGGAAATGAAAGAATATGCCCCAATATCACTGAATTTACTAACATCTTTCACGAAAAGAATGCAGTTACATGTCCTGAATGCCAGGAGAAAGGAGTAGTAAAAAAAATAGTTACTTACCAAACTATCATGAAATCAGAAGATAAAGTTATCAAATAAACCATTAAAGAACATTTAGCCAAATGTTTTCCCTGCGATGGTAAGGGAAAAATATACAAATTTATAGAGCAAAATGGATTGATGATAGTCAATAGAAAATGGTAAGACCTGTTTGAATAAAAGGTAAGCGAGAAGGTCGTTAAATGTGAGGAAGATATGAGAGATTGTTGTCAACAAAAATGTTGCAAAAAATGCAAGGCATAGGAAATATCATTTGCCGTGACTTAAAAAATAAATGATGGCGATATTAATGATGATAAACAAGAGAGTAAAGATAATGATGATTCAATAATGGGAGCTGTATTAACAAATGGAGATAATTTAATAATGGAAGATGATGTAACTAAGGATTGATTTCTGTCATTTTCATTTGATCTTTACCAAAATTGAATTTGCCAATAAAAATAAGAAAGTCCACTCGACAGGAATTATCTTTAGGCAGCAATAATCTTCTGTTGTGCCTTTTCTAAGCAAAATCAGAACTTTTGCATTATTTAATAAATGCAAATTAAAAATTTAAAAATTTAACAAATTATTGATTTTTCTCAAATCCACCCCAAAGTTTGAGCAAGGATTATCGAGAAGATTTGTGTTCTTTAAAGATTAGCCCTCTTCCTTTCTCGCTGAAATAATTTCAGTTACAACTAACGAGAGCATTCATTTAAAATAGCTTCTAAATGAATTTCAGTGAGTCTGGGTAAATCGAGTGCCATACCCTCAAAGAATAGTTAGTGCCCCATTTCCACCTGCTTGACCACAACGTGCAGAAGGACATCGTATATGTTCTAGAGCTGCTGGTTACTCAGGCTGATAAGCGAGAACTGCAGGAGTTCAGTAGGCAAGGCCACCTCGAATAGGCCCCTCTCCTTCGGGCTCACATCTGGAAATGTACCTTCTGCTAATATGCATTCAGTACTACTCGAAACATTGCCTCCCGATCCACATCTATGGAATGAGACCAAACAAGCCAATTGCACTGCTTATTGGAAACTAGTCGATAAACTTATGGGCAGGTACGTCGACGAGGAAGACCTGCTAGGACTCAGAGAAGACTTCGACTCTCAACTATGGGGGTAGATCGAACTTGATACCCGCCGCACACACTCGGCATTAAACTTTTTCCAAAAAACAATTGATCATACGCAGATATATCAGGATAAACCAACGCGTAACTCAGATGTTCTCAGTCGTATTCTCTATATTTGGGGGCGTACCAATTCTTCAGTCCGCTACGTACAGGGGTAATATTTCTTTCATTTAGCATGAACGAGATACTTGCTCCTCTTTACTACCTTTAATTTCAAAAGTACACCCCTTTAGCTGAATCGGAAGTCTTCTTCATGTTTTCCGCACTGATGAACTTCTCCATTGATCTTCATATCAAGGAGATGGATGAATCGGAACAGGGAATTATGGGAAGGATGAGAGTACTTAATAGATATCTTAAAGTAGTAGATTTGGAGTTGTGGAGAAGACTCGAGGAGGAAAAAATAGAACCACAATACTACAGTTTTCGTTGGCTGGCTTTACTGTTGGCTCAAGAATTTGGACTTTACGAAACGATGAAACTTTGGGATGTGTTACTAGCCTATGATGGTCATCGTAGACACTTCTTCCTGAACTGTTGCTGCATTGCTATTCTGAAATCCAGACGTCTTGTGATTCAGCAAAACGATTTTATAAGTATTCTGCCAGCGATTCAAAAACTGAGAGACGTGAACGTTAACTTCATTATCGATACTGCCCAGCGCCTATATGACAAGTACAGCCGAGTCAATGTTGAGAAGTTATACTTGCAAATGAACGAGCAGTTATAGCGGAAGAGTTTGGATGAGGAAAAAAAGAAGGAAGAGGAGAAACCGGAGGAGAAGTGGAATTATACAAATCTTGTGGAGAAGACGGGTAGTTTCTTAGCCAAAATGGTGGGCAGAAAATGATTGTATTTGTGGCAGAAGAGATCAGCCTATATTCGTCTAGTCCATGCCACATTTTATCAATTATTAAATACAGCTCGGAGACGACATTCATTTTATGTTTGCTGACAATATACTGGAAAAGCCAGATAGCTATCCATTGGCGCATAGCTTCCACATCATATATCTATATATTTTATATTACTATTTAAAGCTCCTAAATTCATAGAGTGAGCTATCAATCATTATTTATCAAATTATGGAGAACACGGATCAATTACCCTTAGCGCAATTATTTGCAAAATAGGCTAATTCTCTATGCTCGCAGTGCGGACGAGCCAGTAGACAGTGGGCCGATCTAAAGCATGCCATCTTTCTATGCCTTAACTGTGCTGCTGCCTATAAAGAGTTTGCTTGGACTACTCAAATTAAGAGTATAGGACTTGATGAATGGTCAGAGGAGGAGATTCAGAGAATGGAAAGAGGGGGCAATGAAGCCTTTGCAAATTTTATGAAAGCTTATGACTTGGATCAGGCTGAAATTCGGATTAAAGTAACATCGCAAGCTGCTGCATACTATAGAGTAATGCTTGAAGGCAAGATGATTGGAGTGCAGCCAACATTTTAATAGGGTAGAGCCGCAGCTAAAGAGGATATCCCTCTATCAAAAATGAGCCCTGAATAATTGTTCTAATCTGCAAAGGAAAAGGCGTTTTGGTTGGGAGGCAAAACAAAAGAGCTCGGAGGAAAGGGATTACGAAAAGTGCAGCAAAAGGTCGAATCAGGCTAACTTAAGGAGGATGTCAAACACGCTGCGAAGGCAGTATCAAGCAAAGCGAAGTGGTTATGGGGTGCCATACGTGATAAGGTATCCGAAATAGCTTCTGACTCCAAGAATGGAGGAACCAACACCAAATGAATTATCAATAAAAATGATAAATATTTCTTTGCTATATTTATTTTATGGCTTAATTATTGTTTTTCTATAAAAATAATTTTGTCAATAATTTAAGATGATAAAATTTCATTAACAAATCTCACTGAAAGCAACAGAAGACTTTTTCAAATATTGTGGATTTTCACATTGATCGAAAGGCATCGGTGGAGATTTAGATTGAGGAAAAAATTTTGGCTGTTTCTTTGATTATTTAACAATTTTACGAGACGAAAAGTGATGCAATGTGGATGGCTCTCAATGAAAAAATGATGAAGGCCCAGACATCCCCATTATGTGCATAATTTCGTTATTTTTTGACATTATTTTGGGATTTTGCCTTAGGTCTCCTCATACATCAAGACTACAAGTGACTGTGGCAATATGGAGTATGTCTGCATGGCCCATATTTAAAGCACGATCATCATAATTGAACTTATATGATGGTAATAAGGGCATCATCATCTGTAAATGCTAATGACTAAATGTTTTTAGAACTTCTAAAAATCGCTATGCCTACTTTGGCTTAATCAAAATTGAATTTGCAGATATGATCCCAACGGATTATGTGATAGTTGGCTCATTATCTAATTAATTTTTTACTAAATTTGGTCTGTTGTAAGATGGAGTAATAGGGCAATTTTCTCCAACCCATCGAAAAGAAATCAACTATTCTTTTTTTACTATTTCAATATTATCATTAAAAAAAAAGGTATTTGATTTTATCTCCGAAAACTGAATAGTAAAATTATAAATTTGAAACTCATCAAATGGGCGGTTTAGTTTGTACCATTCATCAGTTTTTAATGACTTAGCAGTTTTAGAAATTATTTATCAGAAAGAAAAATAAATAAATACAAAAATACGATTGAAGGTTCTGCTCTGCTGGGCACCGTGGCGAGATCCCTCAATATATCGATGGCAGTTCTAATGACAACCACTTGCGTGAGCTCCTCGCTGTTGTTGAGATGAGTGAGAAGAGTTAAGAAAGAATAATCATTGATGATGCGCACATTGTCTGTCTTGTTTTTGTCGAAGATTTCGCATAGATAAACATTCAACAGGCACTAAATCAGCCGATAGTAAATGATGTCTAGCCCTTTGCTTCCTTGAATCATAGCAGTATTACCAAAGATAAGTAGAAGATGTTCTAACGAACCTCCGAAGGCATGGTGCCGTAACCTGTCCTCCCAAATTATGATTGTATCTTCCATCAATACACAGGAGAAAATGGCCAAATAATTCAAATGCACAGAATTTGTTATTAAATCAAAATGAAATGGTCTTCATGGCCATCCTCAATAAATATAGTCACTTATAAAAATGCAAATCATTACTTTGCAATTTATTTTTTATTCTGTCATCCAGTAAAAGACGAGGAATAGTTTTATTGATGCTTTAACATGAATGTTTTGTCCTCTATTGACTTCGTGGACTTTTTATTTTATTAGGTTATTTTGTATTTTTTAGGGAGGAGACTGCTTTCCTCGTCTCCAGAGTCAGTCTATATATTATATGCATTACTTCTTATGCAATTACTCTAGGAATGAGAGAGGGCGATTATAATCCAAAAGAAAATGCAAAAGCAGCAACACCATCTGTCGCAGAACTCACTCCACCAAGTTCTTTCGCAGCATTAAAATTAGCAATTCCATCCACCCATTATTTATTTGCATCTTTACCATTTTTACAACAAACATTGAGAGAAAGCTTGTTGATAACAGATGTCTAACCCTATGAAGATATATTCGACTGTGGCTCACCTGAAGATGAACATCCAAATGTACCCTGAGTAGATAGCGAAGGCTGTTGGAGTGCAGACTTGTTATCCATAGGTCTAGGCTTGGGTTGAGCTTGAGGTTTTCTTGATGTTTTTACAGTCTTGTGTTGAGAAAAGGTTTGGTGAGCTGAAGTAGTAAATGGTGAAAAGAGCGAAGATAAGAGCGAAGACCAAACCTATTTAAATTAGGAACTGATCGATTTTTGAGGGTGAAGTCTTACTAATATATCAGAGAGAATACATTTATTCCCAGCATGAATTAATGCATTCCTGATATCGTCCTATCATTACAGCATTTTCTGTATTCATCTTTGCCAAAACTAATTGGTGAATAATATCTTGTAATTTTTTCTTCTGGCCCAATCTTTTTTGAACCCTCACAAATAAAAAAGAGGCATTTGCATCAGTAAAGAAATTTAAAAAATATGGAGCAAATCCCAACATATCTAGTTGGAGTTTGTCAATCACCTCCGTAGTCTTTTGTTATATTTGATCTTGTGTTGGTGGGGGCGGCTGTATTTGTGCTTGCATCTGTTGCCCTGCTTTAACGTTTTCCATGTCTGTGATTTAAATATTATAATGGGAAATCCTTAACTTAAACTCCCTAATTCGGCAAGACGCAGATGGACAGATTCAAAACTGCTTTGCCGCTCCAAACTTCGAATCGGAAGAATGGAAAGTCACATTTACCCTAGTTTGG
>Ga0302186_10001038_pt1 | contig 23856 bp, 10 predicted proteins | sample II_Bog_E1_2_FD_198782 | JGI IMG/M metagenome (GOLD analysis project Ga0302186, IMG submission 198782) | Peat permafrost microbial communities from Stordalen Mire near Abisko, Sweden - II_Bog_E1_1 | ecosystem: Environmental > Terrestrial > Soil > Wetlands > Peat | place: Sweden: Abisko...
CCCAACCCCAACCCCAACCCCAACCCCTATATATGCCAAAATAACTTAGAGGGATTTTTGTTAATTCCATGAATGTAATATATAAATTCAATATATGCTATATAGATCATTTAGTGAGATTAGTGGGCTTGGATGATTTCATTTTGGTCATAAGATTAGGAAAATTTAAAGGAGATTGCAAGATGGGAATACTTTTAATAATTTATTCAAATTCAATTGATTCTTAATTACTACTCTCCATTAAGCATTTAAATTATTTTTCCATCAGTTTAATTGAACTTAAATTTTTGTTCTCTCGAAGTTCTGTACTTTTAGCCTATTTAATAATGTTTTCTTCATGAAATTTAGTATTATTTAAAACTTTAGTCTTGTAATATTATGTATACTTCTCTTTGGTAAGAGTATTAACTTTATGCGTAGGTAATGAATAGTGTTTACTAATTTATCTCGGTGGCCAAAATGACCTTCCGGAATATTAGGAGCGCTCCCTCCAAATTTTACTTCGAATTGTGAGGGATTGCAATACTATAAAAGAGGCTCTGCAATATTATTTTCAAAAAGATTAATTTTTTCGATAGTTTATTCCTGCAAGAATTTCTTAACAATACCCCAAATAAAGATGATGGTCGAGGTAACGTTAACGTTATAACATGCAAATAATCGTGATCTATAGGTATCTGCAAGAAAGGTAAAAGCTTTCTTCATTGAATTGATCATTGAAAACAAGCTTTGTTTACCAGAATCTATGAGACTGACCCAGCTTTCGATTTGTCCTGGAATTAACAAATTTTTCAAGATATACTAAAAGAAATATACTTGGGCTTCAAAAATTTCGTCTTCTGTCATTTAAAGTTGAAGTATTTTTTATACATTGAAGACTATGATCGGTCGATAATGGCAATCTCTTCCAACAATGTAAAACGCTCCTGAATGCTTCATAATGACAAAGATACTAAGACTTTAGCAACATTATTAGTAAAGGGAGGATTTCTCACCCGATCTAAATAATCAATAAAAAGTTTCATATCCTAAACACATTTTTTATTATCGCAGCCAGTGGAGAGAAGCCACCTTAGTTTCCATGATTTTTCCCATCTTGGATCTACTTGAGCTTTAGTTTCAACCAAATATTATTAAAGTTATTGCAGTTTTTGAAGCTCATATGGAGTGTATGTTTCAACAGCCCATCCCTAATATATCAGTCTCCTTATATTCTTTGCTTCTCCTATTTTATAATCATCTCGAGTTTGATAATCCTGAGAGCGATAGGGAACAAACAAAAATGCCTATTATGGGATATGAGGATGATCGGAAACAGTATTAAGATAGCTATACATAATTGCTATTATTTTAATTATATCATTAGTCTAAAAAAATTATACAAATTACAGAATTGATGTGAATCAAAAAATGATTTCAATCATTAGGGTGCACTACCATATCAATATATTTGATATAAATTCCACATATTTGTGAAATTGAGCTATCAATAAATTTTAGAATCATAAATTATAACAATTTATCAGGTCTAGAACATCTCCGTAGTCCTAAGGAGTCACTATTTTTTTATTGCCTGCACCTGGAATTTTAGATTTAGGCTTTTGTTGTGATTTTTGCTATTATATTGGCTTATTAACTTTCGATATGGGTATAATGATTTCCTCTTTTTTTGACTCAAGGTTTTCCGCAGATTTTATCCGAGATATTTTTTGATTGGATCGGCCTATCTTCTCGTCATTTTCGAATGCGTTCGTGATATCAATGCGTTAAATGGGTCTCTATTTGGCATCGATATCAACTTAACTCTTTTAATTTTTAAATCGATTCTTGATTTAATTCACTAACTTGTACTTGGCTTCAAACTCTTTATCTTTTTACTGGTCTCTTTTTCTTTGTTCTTGCAAAGCCCTCACTTATCTTTTCATTTCCTCCACTTATTTACCCTTTATGCTGCTCAAATTTGTTTGATTTAGATAACTGCTTGAAAGATTAAGTAATTTGTTGTCCTTCTTTGCAGAAGTCATCTCCGGGCGGTACTTTTATAAAGGCGATTTATGGGCTGGACGAGGAGGATGACGAACTGTTGTTGACTGATTAGCGGAAATAGCTTTATTTTACTACTATTATTCGGATTCATCTTACCATTCTTACTCTTGTTTTTGGCCAGAAGCCGTAAACTTGTTTTTGTTAGCACGAAAATTTGCCCGCACTTGAGATACAATTGAGAATGAATTATGAATTTGCTGCTTCAAGTAATCGTTTTCATCTCTCAATTTGCTGCACTTTTTTTTCAATGATTAGTTTTCTTAAATGACTTTCTGATACATATTCATGTATTAATTTTTACTTTAGGTTTACTCATGGAGGCGCTTGACAAGATTGAGAACCTTTTCTTTATGCTCAGGAGGCAAGTAGTCGGTCAATTTCATGGTTTTATCGGTAGACATTTAAATAATAACAACGATGTATGATAACGTGACAATATATGTATAGGTTATTGATGATTGATATCGTCTAGTAGTTAAATTAAATGAAATGGGCATTGAATAGTCAATCACTTCGGAATCCTATTCCTTTTATCTTGACATTATCTTTTTTATATGTATTGGTAGTGTTAATCGAACTCTTATTTTGTTTTCGATCATTTGTTCTATAAATGCGATTCATTGCTTTTCTTTAGTCTTTCCCCTCTGCTTCAATGTTTCTCTGTTTATATTCATCCTCTTTGAGATATTTCAATTGGTGATGCCTTTTGGAGTTTTACAATTTCTCTTTGAATTTAATTAATCCCTATGGAAATGGTTTGCTGCCATCTTGAATAAATCTTTCTCTGACCTGATAAGATGGAGGCAATTTGAGATCAAAATTTTGCCGAGCATATTGTTGATCCTTCTCAATTTTTTAGTGCCAATATTGTTATTCTTCTTCTGGATTGTAGAACCGATTATATATCTTATCGTAAATACGCTTTTTATTGTAATTTTAGAGGATTTTCATATTCTTGCTTTCCTATTCAACTGTTGTTCTTTATTAATTTCTACTCTTATATTCGTTATTGATTATGTTGAAATCACGGCCATTCTTAATTTACTTTTTAGCATAGTGGGGAGGAAGGGCTATTACTCGATTTTTTAAATGTTATTCTGGTATAGGGCTGCCGTTGATGATATTGTGAAGATTTCTTATTGGAGCTCTATTCTTATTCGGAATTATCGGCTCCAATTCAATCATTGATAAACTGAGAGGATGGAGAGTTATAATATCATAAGGCTTTTGATATTTCTGTACAGTGCCCTAAATTATTCAGCATTTACTAAGTATTTTTGGTGTAAACTTTACTATTTGGCTGCTGCTTATTTTTTTGATTTTGTATCGAGGTCAGAGCTAACATATGTCTGAATCACTGCATTTGTGGTAGATGAAGGTTTTGATTTGAATATTTAACGAATGGAATGGGATTAATCCTTTGCTGATGTAAATTTAGATTTTTTATTGAGTTCATAATCAAGCAAACTGCTTTTCCAAGTTTGAATGTCATTCTCTTAGAAGCCAATTATCATGATAAATAAAATTTGTTATAAAATAAAATAACAAGTATTGAAGTTACATATCCTCGCCAGTCAAACAAAATTGCAAATAAAGGAATTTAATTTAGTTTCAAATTTTTCTACTAGAAAGGCATATTTAAGATGAGTATGATTCATACTATATTGGAACTAAGATGCATCTCAATACTACGATAAACTTCATCCATTCTGTTCAGTTACATGTCTAGTTAGGAAAAATTCATCGCAGCTTGTTGCTGTTTCAATTATTGCAATCGTTATTGCAACTAACGAGACAGAAGTTCTTTTTCTTAACGTTCCCTCTCAATATCCTATCTCAGGATCTTATTTTAACAGATAGATGCTGCAAGTTGACTGTCTACTCCCTTAAAAGCGAGCCTAAGATCGCTTAGCTATTGATTGCAGAGAGCCAAAGAGCGGCGAGTCTCTTACTGCATTCTTCTCTCTCTTTTTAAGGATTCCTCACTTTGGTCTAACTCTTGGGCCAGTTAAGAAACAAATCCATCTATGACTCTGTGTTTGGTTTGCTGAAGATAGACAGTCCTCTCTTTAGATAAACTTCTATCTTGATAACTATAAGGTAGAAATGCAGTTGAGGGAGGAAGTGTAGCATATCCCCTACCAAGCGATTCTGCTGCAATAAACTCTTTGTTTTTTTCTCTTTCTTCCTCAATCCCTTTATCCTTGTTTGTGCTTTTTAAGGATTTGTTTTCCGAGAGTAATCGTCGATTTTATTCTGAGTGAATTAAATATTACACTCCATTGAGTTGATTTTATGTTTTAAATGCTTCGATTCTTCCTAATAATCCTTGCATTTTTTCAAAAGAAACCTGTATTTGTTTGTTAACTATCTGAGAGTTCTATTGTCATCCTAATCCTGGGTGATGGCTCCTGCTTCTTGAGAGTAGTAAGTCATTCCGTATAATAAGAATTTAAATTTAGAATCAGATATAATGAAAGCCATTCCCATCTTTATTTCAGATATAATTCATCAGAAGAGTATTAAATGATAATCCTTAGATCATATAATTTATGTTTAAGCTATTTACATCAATCAACTCAGTTATAATTCTCTACTTTCATGTCATTTAGACCCAACATTTCGTCTTCATCGAACGTACGATCTCTCAATTCGCGTCTTGCGTTGCGATCTTCTTTCGGAAGATAAGGATTTTGCAAGAAAGATCTCGCAAGAGGATCGACAAGAATGAGAGTAAACTTTCTTTTTCCATTTCTCATTTACATTAAGGTTGCAAATAGAACAGACATTCTCTGTCCGAACTCTTTATCACTATCCGCAAATGGATTGTGTTCATAGAGATGATCATGGATCTTTTCTAGCAATCCTTCAACAGTGGTGAAAACTCCTCCTAATGTTCCATAGTCTAACTCCAATTCAACATCGGGAATGCTGACGTAGCAAGTTTAGCTCTTAAATAGATCTCTCTTTAGATCGGCTTCATCCTAAACATTGAGAGTTATTATTAATGCTTGCTTTCCAATTTATCCACTGTTTTTAGTTTATGTCGTGTGATGACCGCAGTTATCGCAAGAAAAACTCATTACGACAATGTCTGAGAAGTAAGGTACACTAATTCGGCAGGTTTTCATTTAGCCGGGCATTAGACAGGCATCACAAGGAACTTAGAATCCCACAGGCTAATGCTTCATTAGATCATCCTCTTCGAAGGGTTGACAAAAGTTTAATTTGTTTCCTGAAATTTATATCTCTCTCTATTTTTATACTCTCAACTCTTCTTATGCGTTTTCAATGCTGTATCCCATATGTGCTAGTTCTGGCAGTGTTCGCCTGAAGTAATCAATTTCCATATGTTTGTCGATTCGCGGAGCAAAAGGATTTTTAATGTTTGAATTTCCACTAGGATCTCGCAACTTAATGGTCACAGGAAATTGTTTTCCTTCGCAGATTAATTTGAGCTTTTTCAAGAATATTTCAATGTTATCATGTTGTTTTTATTCTTCAATCTTCCTTCTGGGTTGATCTGAGGTCAAATCCTACAGTGTCTTCCGCAAAATTGATTCAATTGTTGTTATTTCTGTTTTTTGAGCAGGAATTTATAAATCTAACTCCTAAATCCAAATAGTGCAATGTTCAGATCTAATGACTTCTCTGTCCAGATCATCAATTGTAAAGCATCTGAACAGAATCTCAACACCGAAATCTGGTAATCGACCAGCGAACTGTACCTAGCTATTGCGCTAGCCACAATGCTCACAATAAAAGGAGCAAAGCATTATTTCACGGAATAGAGGAATATTCAATAATAAAATAGTAGTCGTACCGCTTTTTTGGCAGCGCGGGCACTCTGACTCCAGTTGACTAGCTGAATAGTAATAAAAATACGCTCCGAATTCTATTTTATTTTCAGGAAAGGATTGGCTTCAAATTTGTTGTCCATAAATAAATAATATTTTATTAAGAGCTGATATATAAAAGAATTTATCGATTGCGATAATTTTTAAGAATTTCTTAAAAATTCTCACATCAGCTCGAGTATTTCTGATAACTGAAAATGCAGTAGTGATGCTATTAGAATCATGAAATACAGTGAATTGAACAAAATTGAGTTTTAAGTGACATTTTTGATGAATGAATATAGAGATGAAGATCTGTTTTGTTTTGTAATTTAATTTTTCAAACAATAAAACATTGAATAAGTCAAGTGATTTAAAGACGGTATGCTCAGTGATGTATGATCCTCATAATTTCCACTTGTTTAACCTAAAATATTTATTCGAGTTTATGTATACTGTTCTTCTTCTTTTAAAATTATTATTTTCTCTTTTTATTGAATCTCACTCAATTACATAAAAATTTCAAATATAAGCTTAATGTTTTCTATTTTATTAAAGCAAAACAATAAATCATTAATTTTGCTTTCACCTTCTCATGGTAAGGGACTATTTACCGAATTTACTTCTTACAAATTCACTTAACATTTCAAAAGACTATTAATTAGTTCAACTATTTTTAATTGAGATGAGAACCTTATAATTATAACCACAGATCAAATGAAATCAACTACCTATGTATCGACTCCTCGTTTGTTCCCCTTTCACAAGCATTTTATGGAAATGGTACTTGCTTTTTCATGCAGGAGTGTCGCAAAGACATCATCTTCGAAAACGATTTTATCAACCAAAAAACGAAAAGTAAAAGCACCAGTTTCTACTCCAAGTACGCAGATAAGTTAAAGCAAAATAAAATGAGACTTACTTATCTGGTTGGATTCTCAGTAGTCTTTAGCCTCAATTTTCTATATGATTGTACTCATATTGGCATTCAGTTATTTTCCAATCAAAATTATATAACAAACTCCATTCATAAATATTCGATGTTGCTTATCTGCCAGCTCTGTAGGAAATATAAAAAGATAAAGTCGACTACAGAAAGGAAGAATCGCTTTAGTTGGGTAACTATTTTCTTTAACTCTAAAGAAAATATCCCAAAAAAGATATAACTGCGGCATCATTATCAGGAATGACCCCGGCTTTTGCTTAATTAGGTGATCAATAATTGACAATTAACGATTTCGTTAATTTTTGTCGACTTCACTCTGTTAAATATGCCGATTTGCCTCGAATTTTATGATAATACATATATATAATTACTAATGTAAATTAACATAGTAGATCTGTATTTCTTTCTTAATAAAATCAGACTTATTTGCTATATTGACAAAAAATATCCATTGGGAACTCTTTAATATAATATTATTCCCTTTCTAATATTATAATTATCGTTATAACAGAACAGCCTATCCTATGAAAGCCAATGAATTAGAATCCAATTCAATAATCAATAACTTTCACAATGAACAGCTTGATTTCACTCTTTGCTAAGTCACCAATCAACTGCATAATGCTGATCTAATCACCCATGTCAAAAAGTGCCTGAATAGTAAAGAAGATGTAGGTCCACTAAAAAAGCACTCCTTAAAAAAGGGAATATCGAATAAATAAAATAAGGAATCCAGCGAAACCATATCATCTAAAAATTTTAATTACTTAAATTTAAGTCGTTCTCTGCAAGAAAAATGTTCATTTATTAGCAAGCAAAAAGAAGAGATTAGTGTATTAAAAAAACTTGTCTCTGATATCAAAGATAATAAATAGCGTTAGATCAGTGACAAGAACAGACAGTTTGATTTGTAGGCTAATCGATTGAGACAGCAAGAAAAAGAGTACATCTAAAATTTAAGAGAAATTTAACAGTTGAAATCAACTCTCAAAGAAATAATAAGGAAATACGAGTTAATTTCTATTTAAAAAAATAATACTAGCCAAAGATATAATGATCTTCTAAAATAGAATTAATAACTGACAGTGGTTATAAGCAACCTAAAAGTATAATTGGAATTGGCGATTAATGAATCGAAAAAAATAAATTTATAAGAAGAAAATAGTCAGATGATAGAATAGATACGCAATTTATAATTACAGAAGGAAGCTATTGAAAATCGGTGCTCTAATTTTTAGAAAAAGATAAACGAGTACATTTTGAAATATAATTAATTGCAAGAAAGCAGCAATCAATGCCAGATTAAATATTATAAACTTCAAAAAGATTGTGATAATCTCAGAGTTGATAAAGATTAAATATAGCAGAAATTCCACAATATTAGCAAACAGCTGCAGGCTGAAAGAGAGATTAATCAATAGGAAGTCGGAAAACTAAAAGCAAAATTTAAAAAATATTAAGAAAAAATATAACAACAAACTAATTAAAACATGTCATTAAAAGAAGCAGAGAGGAGACGATACTGTGAAAATCAAGAATTGGAATAACTAAGTGATGGTATCTTGAAATTAAAAGAGGAAAATGGTAAACTGCGGGGAGAAGGGAAGATTGAGACTAATAAATGGGAAAAATACATAAAAAAATTAACAAAAGAGTTTAGCCAATCAAAATAATAACTTCAACAGCAATATTTGCGTCAATAAAACACTTATACAGCACTTTTAGAAACAAAATAAAAGTAATTCTAGGCTTTAAGATAGAAGCTTGGCAAATATTTATAAAAATAAAGGGAACTATAACAACATATTACATTATGCAATAATTAACTGGATTAATTTAAATAAAAATGGAAATTGCTTGAGCAATAAACTAGCAAGCATCGAAATATTGAGGAGAAGTGCCATTAGCTCATAGACTAAAATTAAAGAATCACCGCCTATTATAGCAAACTTCTCAGCTAAAAAGATTAAATTATTTAAAAATTAACCAAAAATATTCAATAATTTAAAGATCAGTCGTCTCACCAATTAGATTCTTTGGATAAGGAGATGAAGGAGAGTCAATTTTTCAGTTAATAGAATAAAATTCTTCACTCTGAAAATCGTTCGTTAACTGAAATGTTAGCTAAATTTCAAAATGGATATGAATAATCAATGAAAAAGAAGTAATAAATAAAAGAAGCAAATAGTATCTAAAATATAAAATTATCTCAACAACTTATTGACTCTGTAGAAAGATAATCAAATTTAAAACATTAAATCGAGGGACTATATGAACAAATGCAACGATTGCGAGATCAAGAAGGTAAATAAAAGAGATATTACCAATAAAAATATTAGAACCAGCTGCAATAATACAACAGCCTGTCAAAATATTTAAGTTAAGTTAATTTATAAAATTATAACCTTCTCAAGAATAATACCACAAGTGTTCTTGAAATCAAGAACATTAAAGTTGAGCTGGCCTCCACTCAAGCCAATTTTAATGCTCTCCAACAACAAAAATTTTAAGAAACAAGTAATAATAAACAAGTATTATAGTATAAAAGCAAAATTAATTAGCTATGCTCTTAAATTTAAACTTTGCTATTAAAACTCAAATAAAAAGAAAATCAAATTGCCAAGATGAACAACGAAATTACTGATCTACATCAACTGAACCATAATTTAGGAATGAGATGCGAACAACTTATTTAAGATCATAATCATCTTTCTGGTGACTCATCTCTTATTGAATCTCAATTAAAACATCAAATCAATCAACATTTAAAGTAAATTGCTAAGTTCAAATAATCTGAAGAAAAATATTGCAAGATAATTAAAGAAAAAGATTTTGTCATCAGCAAAATAAAAAGCTAGGCATCGGTCCAAATAAAACAAGTTCATGAAATGACTGTAAATTTGTAAAGAATTTAAGATAAATATCGAACTTTATCAGATCAATATGGAATTTAATCGTCTCAATGGCAAATACAAAAATAGCAATTTCGTAAACAATGGGTTTAATATCATCAATTCAACCAAAGTGAGAAAAAAGATGTTAATAACATTCGAATGAGCGTTAGCTCATACTTGGATACGAGTCAAGTGGCAGTTGATATACTTCGGCAATAAAATTTAGAACTGCAACGTATATTCGATTGCTAAATTTAACGAAGGAATGACATTATACGCGAACTAATTAAATAGAAGAAAACACTATATTAGCAGCTCACTGATTATCGATCAAATAGCTGATTTTTGTAATGTTTTTATGATGATCATAAGTAATAGCTTTTGAGTTAATATTCGATATATCTTGATCGTTAAAGCAATATAGTAGCTTTATAACTATAAAGATTATATTTGTAGAAATATATGGATCCTGACTGGAAAGGAGACTAGCATCAAGAAAGATAGTAAGTCAAATATAACATGGAGAAATGGCAAATACATATTTTTAACATCAATCCTGACTACAATTATCTTTTGATTACTAACTCATTGCGACTCGTAAAACAAGAACCCCGCTATTATACAACTTAATGCGATATGTGTCAACATCATATTCATAATATTACATTTTAATTATCCTCAGGTTCTCTCTCTAAAGAAGTAATCTAAAGGGAGTTTTAAAATCTGAAATATTGCATTTTAGTTATCAATAAAAAGACAGAAAAATACTGCAAAATGCTTGGAATCACTGATTAAAAGGACTACTTGAAAGGAAATTTAGGCTTTTCAAGTATAAAACCTCAGTCGTAAATTTTTATCAGACTTATTGATAGTCCAAGTCCTTTAATCGCATCTGTACAGTGTGTGAAAGATGATTGCAATAATAAAAATGGAGATTGCCTCCAATAAATTGATCAGTCATAAGTTTAAACAGTTGCCTCATCAATATCTATTCTGGAATAATTTACTCTTTACGTCACTAAAATGCAATGTGAGGTTGTAAATTTATATAGAAGCAACATGTTCTATGAATATATTTGGCAATCAGAATAAATCGAGTTTGTCATGGAAAAGGTCAAAAAAGTGTTTGGATAATTCAAGTCGATTGTACAAAAAAGGAGATATCTTCAATTTGTATTCTCGAGAAATAAAATGAATTTCGAATTCAAGAAAAAATGGGATAATACACATAAGGAAATTATGTTTAGAAAATATAAAATTGTCGAAGGAAAAATACTGAATTATTATCTTTTGAGTAAATAAAAACTGTTGCAAAATGAAGAATAAACAAGCAAACTTTTTCTACTTCCAAGTTGCCAAAAGATCGTGGACTTGGCTATACTGCAACCTTGGGTGATAATAGCAGCAGAGCATTTTGTTATCTTTTTGCATAATTACCGCCCTATGTAATTTTTCAAACACGAAAGTAACATTCTTCCAACCAAAATATTTAAACTCCCAAATAAACGCAATAGTATTGTGATAATCAACAAAAAAGGGAGTTTCTTTTTGTATCTACTGACTGAAACAGCAGTCATACTATAGGCCGTCTATCATATTCCCTTTCTTATGCCTTACACCATGGCGGAAGTCAACTCCATGATTGCTGTTGCTGGCTTAGATCTTTAGAAATAAGGCTTATACGTAAAATAAAACTATTCTTCGAAGCGAAAGATTTATCTAATGAACAAATTCATCAATAAATAAACAAAGAATACAAACAAATCTCTCAGCTATAAATCAAGTTTCCAAATAATGGAAGTTGCAGTTGATAAAATATCTCTTCCCATCACTCATATTCAATCCCTAAGTTAATCAGACCTTGTTCTTTGCTGTTGGCTAAATCGAGTCTTTGTAGTTACAATAAATGGTTAAAAAATTGTGGAAGTTTAACTTAAGACTACAATTTAAAAAATAATCTAGGTTCCTTTTTTGTTTAATCTTTATAATTTTATTTTGAGAACAGAGGAAGGGGAATTGATTAGAATGGGTATTTAATCTTACGGAACTGGGTTAGGTGCTGAACTGAATCGACTTAATATTGGCAATGCAAAAGGATATGGATTGGCAGTTGATGGAAATAGCCGGTTTGAGTTGTATATTTGCCAATAGAAATATATCAATAAAGCTAGTTTTCTTAATTAAAATGCAAAGCCCGTTCTTACTGAATCTGAAGGTAAAATCTTAACTTTAGCCTGCGATAAATATGGTATTGCGTATCTTTTAGACAATTAGCATGCTATTGAGGTTAAGTATCTTTAGATATGATTAAATATTTTTGTGATATACATTAAACATAAATTATACCTATGAAGTATTGCTGAATAGTTTGGTTTTATTCGACAAAAATGGCAAAATCAATATCAGAATGTAAAAAGGCATAATAATTTATCAAAATTTATATCCATAATTGTTTTCAAATATTTTTTTTCCAATAACTATTGGGAATATTATTTTTTGAAAAGTGTTGAATCTAGAACAAATTTCAATGACTGTCAAGTTTAAATGATCTCATTTATTTATTTTCAACTTGCCAATATAAAACATGATAATAATTGTTTTTCAAGTTAATGTATAGTTCCAGCTCAAAGAATCTCTCCCAAAATCTCGTGCCACCACTATCAAACAGATTATTTAACTCGCAAAGGAGTGATACTAGCTCTGTAACCTAAAAAAAGGTTATTTCTTAAAAAGTAGTGACATAGAGATCGGCAATCAATCATAATAATAACAATAGGGTTTCAAAAAAATAATCCCCTAATTCTTAGAAGAACTATAATATTAATGATGCTAAAGTAAATAAACTTTAGGGCGTCACAAAGAATACCTACAAAAATAAAATTAGATAAAACAAAGAGAAGTTAATGATGATTAAAGAGAAGTATTCCAAGATATTGACAACTTCCAAATCAACAACTTTGTCAAGCGAAAGCGAACTTCCTCACAGGTAGAAAGCGGCCTGTAAAGATAATAAAAAGGTTAAATTTCCTCAGTCAGTACTCCAAGATAAATAGCAATAAGTTGTATAGAAGAAAGTTACTGTAATAACTGAAAATAACTCAAATATAAACCAAAATGACTTCATAATATTTAAGGACGACTTATGCGAGTAGAAATTCAAAATTATAAGGTACATCAATGAAGGAATCTCTGGAAAAGTTTATCTTGCTCAGTATTGCTGTTTTAATTTAGAAATGTTAGTAATAAGTGTATTTTATGCATAAAGATTATCCCAAGAATTCGAATAGATAAAAGCCAAGAGCATCAAATGTTTCGATAAATTAAAATTCAAAGCTTCTTGAATCATCCAAACATTGTAAAACTCTATCATTTTTTTATTGACAATTAAAACATTTATCTAATGCTTGAACCATGCTTGGGAAATGACCTATATAAAAAGATAAAAGTGGCCAAAAATGGTTTTAAGGAAAAGTAGGTGAAGGAAATTATCAAACAAATATGCCAAGCAGCTGAGTATATGCACAAAAATGATGTGATTCATCGAGATTTAAAACCTTAGAATATACTCATTCACGAGGTATTTATTTGTCAATTAAGAATGTGGTCAAGATATGCGATTTCGGATGGGCGATTCATTCGCCCCTTCTACGCGACACTCTCTGCGGAACCCCTCTCTACTCCTCCCCAGAAATGATAAAAAAGTAGTTATACGACAGTAAAATCGATATATGGAGCATTGGAGTTTTAACCTATGAGTTAATATATGGAACCATTCCTTTTTAAATTCGCCAATTATAGGATCTGGACAAAATTGTATCTCTATTATGATTTAGATCTAACAGTAAATATACTTTTCAAACAATGATGAAGTCTCAAAATAAGCTAAAGAGTTTATTACTGCCTGCACTAATAAAAATCCTACTCTTCGCTTGAATATTCGTCAGGCCATAGAGCACGATTTCCTAAAAAATATCGATAAGAATAGATTGTCCTTGGTGTGAAAATTTTATATGATGATTTATTAGCATATATTTATGTTATTTATCAATAGTTTTAAAGCTTATTGAGGATAATATCTTCCTCATCCAGGGGATCATATTGATATTTCCAGTTGCTTTGATCAGGTATCATATGGGGATATTTGTATTTGATTATTACATACTCGATATTGGCCCAGATCATGTTGCATTACTTCTTTCTCTTTTGGTCTTCCCGCGGAGGTTTACATAAGAAATGTTCATGCCAATCTGGATGTTTTTACTTTATCCATTCAATAACTGGCATAGTCTTTTATTGACCATTAACTGTGGTTTTTATCTACTTATCAAATATGTTTTATTCAGTAAAGCATAAATCGGAACTTCTGGTTCCATTTTAATCAAAAATCCGACCAGAAAAGCATTACATTACATGCGCACCTCCTAATAAAGCATGACCATCTATATGACCGCCAGTTTTAAAACACTTCATTCCACAGCCAGGGCAACGCGCTTGGCATCCAATCACAATTGGTTATACTTTTTCTTTGATAAAGGTATCAAGTTAATTTTTCAGTTTAATCAAATGCTCTTCCAGCTGTAAATCAGCATAACCTTTATAGAATTACAACTGGTTGCGATCATTCTTAATATCTTGGATACACCCGCACATGCATATCAATATCTAATCTAATCTCTGTTAAATCTCATCATTTTTAAAAGGGGCAAGATCAATGCCAAATGCCTTTTCATAATATTAAACATTTTTGTTCTTTTGATCTCCAGGTTGAATAGTACTTCCCATTTTGAAACTAATTATCGACTGGATTTAATCAACCATCTTTGTTTCGATGTACTTAGTGATTCGATGAGAAATTGTATTTTTAGCATTTTTTAGCTTTTATTACAAATCACGATAATCAGGTTGTTCGAATAATATTTCCTTTAAGAACCGATTTGTATTTTTAATAATTTTGAAACAATTAAACCATCGCTGTTTGCTGCGAGTTTGGGAAGTTTTAAAAGAATCTTTCATAGCTATCATGAGAATGTCCTTGGGGTTTAAAAATGAACAGATTTCCTACAGTTACTGTTGAATGATCTGCTGAGAGTATTCGAAGAAGCGACTGAGTTAGCGGTTTAATATTTTTTTGATCCAAGATTTGGCTGTTTAGTTGGTATTTCCGCGTATCTTTAAACTTTATTTTACTTCTTCAGTCAACTATAAAATTGCTTGTTGTCTTTAGTTAAATTTCTTTTCAAGGTTGAACTTCGCCATTTCGTAATAAGTCTTTTCAAATTTGACTGGAAATGTAGAAATAAATCTTGCCAAAATGACCCCTCGATGTTTGAGTTAAAATGTTGGCAGTTTATTCTTTTTGGTGCAGTTTTAGAGTTATTGTATCAAAATATCATAGTCTTGATTGATCTGCTGCATGATTTTGCCCATCAATGGCTCAATGGCTTCGATGTTGGCATTGAACTAGAATTTAATCAAAGCATTCACACTTTTTTAGCACTAATTTAGGAAATTGCATAATAAACATATTATTTATTGAAATTACTTTTTTTCCTCAGCGAATTTATTCGCCCCTGCGTGAAACACATGTAGCAATTCTTTGGAACGCCGAGCTTTATAGAGTTGCACTCGGTTATACTAAATCTGCAGTGCCTCCAAGTTAATATATTGAATTTTTGATTCAACATAAAAATTTCTTAAAAATAGCTCGACTATCTTTGTTATGTGATGAGAAAGCTAATTTCTGCCAGCATCGACTCTTTTCTTTTCCAGCGAAAGCATTTATTCATTCAATGTGCGCCCAAGGTTGGCTGTTTGCCGTTATAAGTCTTATAGAATCTAATTATCTTTCTTGCCCATCGCATAGAAAGTTGCCAAGGTTTCTCTAATGCTTTTTTTATAGCTATTATTTTCCTACATGAATCGGATATCCAACAATCTCTTTTTGAATTTTCCCATAAACTCTCTATATCTAATGGTGCAAAATTCATCAATTTAGAAATCAAAATTTTTAACAATTTAATTTTCTTTTACTTTTTGTTCGCAAATCCTATGGAACTATTCAATCATGTCTTGTTTTGATCTTAAATAGTGATTTTTTAGCTATTCCTCAATTTATATCTGTTTTTATAACTCACGATTTAGATATAATGAGACAATCTCTTATTGCTTACTAATCAGTAATTTTCGTTTACTCTTCTTTAGTTTTTACAAAATCTCCTTAATGTATTCAGTAGTTTTAATCTAGTATATCGATTTAAAATTGAAGATATTTTCACCACAGTTTTGGATAGATTACCATCTGCGCTTGGAGTTTGCGTAAAATTGAATTAAACTACTATTCTTAGGATTTTTCAGCATGCCTATTATGCGCCCTCTCAGAGATAAAATGCTCTTTCCGAAAGAATTGTTGGCCTCTTACAGACAAAATAGTCCCTCATTCAACATATTAAAGGCGCTCTGCAAAGGAAAAATATCCTGATCAGTAAAGTTTATGTATTTGGAATATTGTATCTTTGAATTTTAGTTCAGTGACTTAATGATTTGAGACAGCATTTGCTGTTGTCTTGTTCCTCCGTATTATATTTGGTCTCGAATGGTAAAAATGACTCTATTGGCTTGATATGGAACGTTTTGTTCAGTCGAATTTAACTCATGAATAGCATAGACACACACTCCTAAAAGATCACGCAAAACAGTATCAACTTAGCCTTTGTTATTGATGATAACGAGATCAGATATTAGCATGACAAAGCAGGCAATTTGAACATCGAAAGTATGGTTTCTCGCAGCAACAGACAGCAATCCCTAAGTATCAATAACAATTATAACTTTTTACTCACACTCTACAATTGTGAAATAAACTCCTTTTGTGCATCGACCTACTGAAGTGGCAAAGTTGCATCTAAAGATATAGTTCAAAATAGTGCTTTTGGCTGAAGATTGAGCCCCTACAACTGAAACTACAAAGATATCTTTATTATTATATTTTGTTTCAAATAGTTCCTCGATAAATTATTATAAAAAAGGATTGCCAAATTATAGTGTTTTGCCTTCAATAAGATTAATAGGGGTGATACTCTAATAAGACTCTTTGTAATATCTCTTGATAAGCTAGCGTTATTTATTTCCATACTTTGATGGATCCTTTTGCATAGCTGCAATCGTTTATGAAAAAATTGTATCAATTGATATATCATAAGTTTATAGTCTCAGTTCTGCATCTTTAATAATGAATTTTAATTTTTACTTTTACTCTTTCCCTATCTTTTAATTTCTATTAATACTGTCATATTGAGCATTTTTAGCAATAATAAATTTAATGAATTCTTCAGTTTCTTTACCCCTCCAGGCAGATAGAGAGTCTGATAAAATATGCATCATCTGAAACTTGTTCTACAGCAATGCCAAAGTGGATGAAATCAGTCGACTAAATTTTTTAGGAGGACCAGAATTAAGTTTCTAAAGACTAGTCTTTGCCTCATTATACCCTCGAATGCATTTTTCTTCTTCAATTTATCTGTTGAGTTGATTTTAATATTTTATTACTTCTTGTTTTATCATCAGTTTATTGAGCTGGTCATTTAAGTTGGGAAACATAGCTTCATAAAATTTTTACTTTTTGAACAGTTACTTTAAAATTTACATGATTTATTCAACTTAGGCTTTGGCCACTTCATAGTCATGCAGATTTTAAGTCGAAAGAAATAGAGATGAATCTATTTTTATCTTGTTTTTATATTATAATTTTTGGAGATAGTTATACACATTCCCACATTTTGATTTTATATTAGCGATAGCACCTTGCTGTTATAGTGTCAGATTTGGCATTGTGATGCAATTAAAGACACCTATTGTTGAGATAAAATCATCATTATCGAAGCTATTACAATCTCTCAGAACATATAATACTTATCCATTAGTGCCTTCTAATAAATTAGCAAGATTATTTTGATATTACTTTAAAAAAAGAGGGTTTATATCGTTACCTAAGCTCATCTCACTTTCATTTAAATGAATAAAAATGACGGTTGAATGGCGAATGCATTGATTTAATAGTTATTGATACTTTTAGTTTGTCCTTAAATAATCAGAGTGAAAATCAGCGATAATAATATTTTTACCATTGATCTTCAGAGGAATCTTTGTATAGAAATCAACAGATCCTTCATGAAAATTAGATATATTGTTACTTAAGTATCTTTTTTTCAGTAGAAACATTTTTTAAAGAAAACTAGTCTTTCCTTTGCCGATCATTTTAGATGACCCTATATTAGTTATTAAGCAGCAATCATTTAATCTTGTTATTGAATTTAATAGATCCGGCTGAATTATTTCAATTTATCCACCAATTGCCTTTGTCACGAACAAAAAGGGAATGGGGATACTTAAGCGATGCAAAATTAAACCAAGATAGGCTTTTTGATTGTAGAACCGACAGAAAATTCGAATAAAATCAGGACAAGTGAGTTCAATAAGTATTTTCCTAAGTTCACTACTAATTTCTTTCACCTGCAAGGCTATGGTATTCACAAATCCAACAACTTCGGCCACATCCAGTTTTCTAATGCAAAAATCCACGAAATAATCTTCAATTAAGTAAAAAAAGTTGGCCAATGTTTAACACTTTCTAATTATTGCCTGAATCATTTATTGCTCCTTAGTTTTATTCTAATGGATAATATTTTAGAGATTCCATTCGGTCTACGAGTTTATTGGTAACGTAAAGATATAGTTGGTATGCTTTCCAAATTATAGATTCATGAGAGGAAGTTTATGAATTGGTTTTATTTGTGATGCTTCTATTATTTTCAAAAATTACGGTGATTTTTTAAGTTATTCTATAAATAATCGCAGCTTTTTTCCTTTCCCTAATTTGTTTTAAATTATGCTGGAATAATTTTCAGGTGAATCTAAGAGAACCTTCCGAAATTCATTAGCCTTGTCAATATCAAATTAGTCTTCCAAAGTTTAGCCAACTACTTTGGTGAAGATGGTCTCAATAAGGTAGAGCAATTATTATCCATTCTCCATTGATACTTTTTATTTATTGATTAAATAAGTTGAATCTCTTTATGCAATAATTTATCATCATCAAGTAATCTTCACATTTAAATATTAAAGTAAGATACATGACTTCGTCAAAATAAAACAAAGACTTCATATTTACTAAAATAAACAGATGTTATATATAGTCATTCAATCAATTTCCTCATTTTGGTCTCTCTTTTCACTTTATTTTTATAGAAGATTCAAATATTTCTTCTGATAGTGCTCGTACCAATCATAATGATTAATACTCATACTCCTCAAATATTAGATCTCTGATTTTATATTTGTGAATTCACCACCAATCGAATTTACGATAGAGACCACCGTTGCAATTTGTGGACCGTTTCCTTCAACAGCAAGCAAACTTTCACTTTCTTCTTATGACTGTGATTTTTCTTCTTCCTTTCGAAGAGAAATGTTTTTTGAAAAATAATTTTAAATGAAAATTTGAGCCAAGTTATGAAATGTTTATTCATTTTCACAAATAATATTTTCACAACTATGCTTGTCCACTCTATATTTAAGGCGTTTAATGGTTTTAGGCACAATCCAAAAGCCCTAAAAATCTTATTTAATGCAGTAGTACTATTTTTTGCTTCGTAGAGGTCAAGCAAGGTTTCTGTTTTAATGTCATTCACAAAGCCAGTGCTCTTTCTGTGAAAATGTTTGATAATAATTTTTAGAAAGTATCGTATATTTCCATAAAAATAATTTTTGATTTTCGTTTGGGTTCTTAGTGAAGGAAGAAGTACCTTCCAGGAAGGTGTTTTTGTAATAAAAACCATTTATTTCCATACTCACAATATTTTGTGTAGAGAATCTCGAGTTCCTCATCGCTCCAAAGCTATTTATTCACTGAGGGGTCGAGATGGTTGATGTATCTAAGTCATCAAAAGATTACCTCTCCCTGCATTCCACATCGGAACGATCATAGCCATGTTTACGGAGTTCCTCAGAGGCTTTTTTCCAGCGTTTACTTTTGATGGAGGTACTAATATGAGTTAAAATCTCATCTTCCTAAGTGAGCAGATGCTTACCTAAGTGGCCCATATTTTAAGTTTTCCCATTGTAAAATTATTTGTATGAACTCACTCCAGCAATTGAAAACAAAAAATCAATTAGCCATCTTCCGGTAATCTAACTAAAAAGACCTTTCTACGGTGGATACTGTACTTTATGCTATATATTGCTTCAAAATATATGAGATTAATAATTGAATTGGAAACCATGGAAATTGATTTAACCGATATATCTGGAACCAATATAATTGGATTTTTAAATATGTAAATTAAACTACAAACAAATTCTCTTCTGTAGACAAAACAGTTTAAATTTCAAGTCTTAATAAGTCCTAGTAGTGATAAAAAGAATTAAGTTCAAAGGGAAAAAAATATATTTTCGCCAACTATTTGTTGATGAATGACATGGCTCAATATTTTATTTCTTTTATGTGAAAAAAGGTCTGCGCCTGTTTTAGAACTGAAATTAAGGAACCAATACAGACTAATATCATTATTCTCATTTATGATTGTTGAATCCATTAATATTTATTAAAATATTCTTTTGAATTAAACAAAAATATTTTGACAAAATAAGATCATTTTAAAGACAAAGAATAAAAATAACATCTTTTGATAAAATTATCAAGTCATTTATTTTTTCATGTTCTATTCTGCGATGCCTACGATCATAATAAATTAAATTGAAATTAATAATTTACTAACAATTATATTGCAAATGATTGACCTCGCAGCTTCAATTACCTCATCAACCGCAGTCACCATGATTCTCTACCCCATCGAAAGGCTTAAGATCGAAATGCAGCTGAATCATGAAGATGGATCTATTATTACCAATGCGAATGCCATTGTAGATCGGCAAGGAATGGCTGGATTTTATCAGGGACTCAGTCCACTTGTTATTGCTAATGGATTAGCTTACGGCATTTACTTTGTAGCTTATTAAAAATTAAAATCAATCCTTCATACAGATCCCAACTCAATGATCAGCATCATTCAATGTTCAGGCTTGGCAGGTTGTATAGGTTCGATAGCAACAAATCCTTTTTATGTTTTGCAGACACGACAATCGAAGGAAAACAAACCAATGATTACTCTCCTCATGTAAGTCATTAAAAAGGAGGGAGTTATGGCTTTTTGGAAAGGAATGCTAGCCAGTTTCATTTTAGTTTCCAACCCAATTATTCAATTTGTCACTTACTAATGGCTCAAAAGGAGATTATCTAAAAACGGTATAAATTATATAAATTAGGCAAGCAACTTTCCAGTTTTATTATCTTCCTCATTGGTGCGATTTCCAAAATAATTGCAACAATTTTTACTTACCCCTATACTCTTCTGCGCACAAGACAGCAGATAAAGGCTGGCCGTGAGAAGTACACTCTTCAAAATGTTTTCTTTGACATTCTGTAAAAATAGGGTATACTGGGCATATACAAGGGTCTGACCCCAAAGCTGATTCAAACAACTTTAAATTCTGCTCTTTTGCTGATGATATATTAAAAGATCAGGACTAGTCTAATGGCAAAGTTTAATAAATGATGATATATGGCATTTATTCAATTCAATGGCAGCATTTAAGAATTATAAAATTACAAATATGTGAACTTTCACTCTTTAAATCATTGATTATATTATAAATTCAAATGAGCGAGGAAGAGCACGAAAGTTTTCAGAAATTAAGCCGATCTGGAAATGGATAGATGGGGGAAATTGAAAGTAGTCGTGGATCTAGACATAGTGCGCTATTAAGACGACCAGTCAATCATATCTCAGCTATACCACATTCTGATATTGTGCGTGAACCGACTTATAGAAGTAACAGTTGCTGTAAGCAGGTAGCTTCGGACTCAGAGAACGACTTTATACTTGGTTTACGAGCTGCTTTCGATGCAGCAATAGCGAGCAGTCTTTTGTGAGTATTCTTGAAGAGGCAGAGAGGAGATCACCTGCAACTATTTCCTAGGATTTAAAGAAACTTCTCAGTGATAAAATATTGAAGTTGAAGATATGCGAAACAAGTCGCTTACTTTTGGATCCCAATGTCATGCATCCTTTTGTTAAGTACTTCCATAATTATACAGAATCCATATTGTAAATAAAAATACCGGTTGCTACATTCAAAATCTGTAAAAAGGAGAATATCCTGCCATCTATCATTTTTAGCAGCTAACTAGCTACAATAAAATGGACAGGCGATATGAAAGCAACGAAAATGACATCCTACTACCCTTTGCCACTGCCTGCTGCAATTTCAGGGATCTTGGCAATTCCAAAGGCATTTGGAATCAAAGTATTGCAAAGTTAAAGCAGAGTTTTTTATCAACTACCCCGCCCAAGAGCTGATGAGTCCAGATACCTTACTGCTCTTCTAAATTTTGGATTTCAATCATCAAGCACTGGTTTATCGTAACGAAGAGGACAGCTATGATCGCAATAATTTATACCGTGTCGCCTGGAGCTTTTTGAGACCAGTAGGTTTATCGAAGACTCACTTTGGAAGACTGCATCTAGAACTATATCAGTACAAATTTAATCAAGCCTCAGGAGATCCTTTCGTCAATAAAAGTTACATCCCCGATGTGTATTATGATTTTCTTTGGAGCAACCACGAAAAATATGAAGGATTTCTGACAGTACAACTCAATTATTGCCAAAGACCTAAATATAGAATTGTGGGAGAAGCTGCTGAATGTAGTTCTAACTTATATGAGGAGTAGCAATAAGATAAGACGTACCTCTAAAAATATTAGACTGAATAAATAATTCAAAAATAAGAGGATAAGCCCAAACAATCTCGTTAATTACTCAAATTTTATAGAAATCGCTAGATTTGTGAGATGCCGAAGCAGCTTATATACAAACTGGAGTCTGAACAACTTGGGTGTTATAGACTGAAGTTTATAGGCAATTTTTTATTTGCAGCTTGTTCGCAGAGAAAGAATACTATTATAAAAGTATTTGATCTTGCCAATGGAGAGCAAATCATGGCACTAAAGGGGCACAGAGGGGTCATATACAAATTATAAGCCACTCCAAATGAAAAGATACTTGTTACTGCTGCTTCAGATCACATAGTAAAGATATGGACCATTCCATAATACTCTGGATAATTTATCGATGAGGATGAAAGCGAAGCTTTTATCTTAGGCTCATGCTTCCATACTGCTGCAGTTTATTCAGTCTCTTTGATTCATCAACCTTTGCAGGAAACTCTCTATGCGCTTACATGCTGCTTTGATGGTTACTTGAGATTATGGGAGTGTAAGTTGGGTATAAAAACATGTACCATCTTCAAGGAAATCTTAATTAATTAATAGCGGAGAGAAGATAAAGTGTATCCCACTGCCTCCGCTGTATCCGAGGCTAACTTTTTTATTGTTGGTGATTCTATTGGAACAATTAGGATCTTTGATTTTGGGAGAGAAAAACTCAGTCTACGCTGTCTAATTTTGCCCGAGGAGCTTAAGAACGACATGGTTCTAAGCATTCATATATTGGATAAGAATCATTTGATGTTGCAGGCGAGTGATAATCTGATTTATCACTTCGAACTGTTAGGAAACAAACTGCGACTGTGCCAAAGTTATGCGGGAGCTGTCTTCGAGAATGAATTAGCAAATTGTGCGATATCGCCTGACAATAAATATTTGCTTTCGCCTTCATAATCAGGGAAGCCGTTTATGTGGGATGTATTTACTGGAGCACAAATAAGCTTATAGCACCTCAATTTAAGTATGAAGAAAAGGCTTGTATGCTGTGCCTGGCATTCCAAATATAACCTTGTGGCTATTTCTGGATTTACCTAGTTCTGTCCACTCTTTGTATATGGCAATATTCTGACTGAAGCAGAGATGAAATTGATATCTGCTCAAATTCCATGATCGCCAATAGTTTATCTTAACAATTCTAAATAAGCGTTTTTAGACTAAATTGGAACTGATTCATTAATGCAAAGCATTGAAAAAATATTTTATAATATTTCGGATTAAAATTAGAGGGGTTGGGGTTGGGGTTGGGGTTGGGGTTGGGGTTGGGGTTGGGGTTGGGGTTGGGGTTGGGGTTGG
>Ga0302186_10001039_pt1 | contig 23849 bp, 21 predicted proteins | sample II_Bog_E1_2_FD_198782 | JGI IMG/M metagenome (GOLD analysis project Ga0302186, IMG submission 198782) | Peat permafrost microbial communities from Stordalen Mire near Abisko, Sweden - II_Bog_E1_1 | ecosystem: Environmental > Terrestrial > Soil > Wetlands > Peat | place: Sweden: Abisko...
AATATTTGCACAGTTTATAAAGAAAAACGGCTATTGCAGGATCAACTGACTTTTCCTTCTTCTCCTTCTTGGCAAGATTGGGTTCGTTCACCATTTCGAGAAATTAACTATTTTTTTTCTTAATTACCACTCTTTGCCCATGTTTGGAGTAAAGACTTATATTTGGCCGAATCACCATACCCTCAATCAAGTTCTTTTATAATTTCGGTAGGCCTAAAAGCTAAGGGATGGTTGAGTCAATTTTGGTGTTTACATTGAAGACTTACTGGAAGGTTCCTTGAGTATAAACTGGTACACTTCTAATGTTATCTTTTAGCAGCTTGGGAATATCAAATACATCAGCCCAATAGACTTTATCGCTAGTAACAATAAATATATCAAAAGCAAAAAACTCGTGATTTGGACTATAGGAAATGCCTTGCTGAACAACCTTTAGGTTGTTATTAATAAAGTTGGGATGATCTTCTGGCCAATATCCTCCAAAATACTATCCATAAATTGCATATTTGAGCAACTTGGGCTCAATTTTGCCAATAGTTTCATAAATATCTTGTAGTTTGTTGTGAAATTTGTTCACCAGTTTCTGAGCATCATAGAATGATTAGTTAAAGTAGTCTTACAGATTATTACAAGGAACAGGAATATCTTTGGTAATAAAATCATTCCTTCTACCATACTTTGCCGATTCTCCATTGTAGTGAATAGAAAAGTTGGATCCATGAATCTTTTCAGAAGCAACCCATAGCACATCCTTAGCATCATAGCCCTGATTTCTTACGTGCCTGATAAATTTATCTCTAGTGTGCAGCTAAAGTGATGGGTATACCTTGAAACTCAAATCCTTCTCGATGACATCAACAGCAACTTCTTCTGGTTAGTTCTCCATATCTAATAATATTCTTTTATATGGAATCATGACTACATAAATCGTAAATAAAATATTCAATCCTATTATCTGAGTTATCCCTGTTTTATTCAATACTGATACACCTATTATTAATTTAATAAAAGAAATGTTAGCGACTGTTACCGTTTTCATTAAAATTAATAGGTAATACAATATTTAAACGACTTCAAATTTAGTAGAATCATATTTTTGCTGCATAGTAACTAATAGTATTTATTCATTCATTTTTTTGATTTCAACTGCCCAACACCCACTTACACTTTAGGAAGACCTCAACCCAAAAACTTTACTAATATGAAGATTGATCGAAAACAACATTTTAAATATAAGAAGAGGAGGCTTGCTATTAGTAAATAATCAGAAAGTAAAAGATAAAAATAAGAAGTATATCAATCGTCCATGGAGAAATCGAGGACTATTGCCACCTGAGCTAATTTATCAGGAGAGATGAATTTAATTTTTGGGCAAGAGGCCTCCATGTAATGGGGCTTATGAAACTCAGGATTCGGAGCAGGAACTTTCTCCTCCTTTTTAGCGGGAGGTCGCATGTTAGATGGGTTGACCATTTAGTGCAAAGTTAATCACTTGAATGACAATTATAAAAGATTATATAAAGTTAACACAACCACACTATTCTGAGTAATTCTTGATTAGTGGTGCGATTTAAAAATAACAAAATTCAAAAGGTTTAATCCTCATCAAAGACTGGGCCAATCGGTTTACCAAAGCGATAATAACATTATTCTGATGATGATGGAGAATTTCCTGATTATAAATGAGATTAATAAGGAGCATACAAAATTTAATAAAAGAAAATTATAAGATAAATTTATTACAAAATTGCATTCTGTATTAATTCTTTATCAAATATTTATTGATCTTAAGAAGGGTGCCTTCAAGACTGCTGTTTATATACCATTTTTACATATCTTTCATCTTGATGTAAGCTTATCTTTATTTATATTATAACTTACTTAAGAGGTCCAAATATATATATACAAAATTAGGACATTGAAGAGAATGCCTGGTTTGATCATTGTCCAACAATTGAGATCTAATCAATCAATAAAATAGAACTTATTTAATGCATTTATAAATAATTTACGATGGAAGAAGACACTCGTTCAGTTAAGGAACTTCTAATGAAGATCCTCGACAAGTGTAGAGATGCACTGCCCTAGATCGCTGCCATCACTCAACAGATTGACAAAATAACGAAGGAACAGGGCAACTCCAAATTAAAAAAGAAAGACTGCATGAATCCTTACTTTTTAGTACAACTTTCCGAGTGTGGATAGCGTATTCGCATCATTCTACAAGATGCATTAAAATATGATAGTCCTTTTCATGATTGTTTGCTTCACAACTATAAAGATTACATGAAGGTCATCAAAGATATTAAGGGGTATCATTAATAGGCTCATCGTGCTCATGATATACATAAAAACTCAACCAAGGTAAAGGAAAATCTGATAAGGGAACTGAATCAAAAATCTGAAATAAGGATACAGTTAAAATAAGAGATATAAATTATAAAGGAAGAATTTGCTCGGGTACTAGCAGACAGAGACGCCAGAATTCGGAATTTATAAGAGGAAAATACGCATATAACTATTTCTTAGATATCACAAATATCTAAAAGCAAGGAAACTCAAGGGCCTTTATATGGAGGAAGAGATAAAGTCATGATTTAAGGGGATTCATAAGATTTCTCTGAATCCAAGCGGTTGAAGAGTAAATTACTGGAAATATAATCTCAGTTGGCTGATTGCGAAAAAAAACATCAGTATTAGTTGGGTCATCAAAGGAAAATGTTTGCGGAAAAGTAAAAGAAATATAACCTTTAACTTGAATAATTACGGAATCTATTAATCCAAAAGGAAACACCATAGGATTATTAGTCGTCTGGGCAGATTCGTAAAGTATTAGCAGAAAAAGACAGAGCACATGCTCAGGAGCTTGAAAAGCAGCGTAAACTGTTTGCATAAAAGGAAAGAGTACATGGTCAAGAGCTAGAATAGCAACGGAAGCTGCTAGCTTAAAAGTAAAAAGCCAAATGTAATTAAATTGAGCAGCAACACAAGCAGTAGCTTGCATCAAAGGAAAAAAATCATAGCAGGTAACTAGAGCAGCAGCGTAAACAGATAATTGAGCTATAATCAAAGTTTGAAGAGTTTACCCAAGCAAATCTTGCTTCATAAGATACTAGCAAATTCCTGACTTTCAAAAACTTAAATGTGGTTTCAATTCCACCAAGCTCAAATCAAATGCTTGACGAAAACGAGTTTTATCGGTGGATGCTAGTGCAAGCTTCAACGATAGAGGAATATCTTAACGAAGGCAAATAATGATGGATAGAGTGTTTTTATGTTTATAGTTAAATCATTAACATTTTAACGGTCATAATTTTTAATGTTATTAATTTATGAAGATTAAGGTATAAAGATATCCATTATCAATGCTTCAGGATTGAGCGGGGCACCGCCGAGCTTTTTTTTGAATAAAACAACATATAAGGGCTTTCATTTTCACCAAAATTGAACTCCTAGGGTTTGCTGATCTCACACTCCGTCACATAACCATCATCAAAGCAGTACCAAATCATAGGGTTCTACTCTAAATTTCGCGAGTAGCAAACATAATGACCAGAGCTCGGTAGGCTGCCAAGATGGACAATAAATGCATAAAGTTAATATTAACCAAGATCTGGGTTGTGTAGGAGGGCTCCAACATTCAAAACAAACTAAAAGGTGAGAGGCAAGAGTATTTTCTTACCTTCTCCCACATATTAGAAAAGAGAGAGGGTTAGTACTAGAATATCTGAGAGTTTAAATGGGCTCAATTAAGAAATGGCATCATTGCGCATGTTGCAGTGTTCACAATTAATCTTATCCTGATTGGTGAAAGTCTCAGGTTTAAAATAATTCTGGATGAGTCTAGAGAGGAAGATGCTACTTTCACCGCGTTATATGTTCATAATTAAGTCAAACACGCTGTCTTATTTCGTTTTGAAGTTATTACATTTCAAACAACGGATAGTTTTTATTAATTTTTGAACTAACAATTTCTCCAACTTTTAATGATTCAGTCCCTGTAGTTATTTATATAGCTCCTATAGATAAATTCTGCCAAATTATCCAGAATCTTGCTGAACTGGCGTTGATCTGTATGGTTCTAATAGCTCACTTCTGAAATAATCTGGTCTGAGAGGTTCCTGCTGTTCAAACTGTTTGCGCGTGAGTTCTTCAAACAAAAATTGTAGAGCGTATATAGTGTTTTGATTCTTCGAGGGAGTTTCTTCTTGAGAAATGCCCTGAATTAGAACTCTAAATTTTTTGGTCATATATAATGCCTGCAAAAAAGCATTCATGTAGCATGTATTGCCGAGATTCTAAAGCCCCCTGTATCGGTTGCTGACTTTCCTTTGGGATTGCCACTCTCCATTCGAATCATCCATTTGCATCTCCCTTAACACTAATTCTTTGTAAAGATTATGAATATCTACAATTTCTAATTTAAAGTTCGCCAATGCATGAATTTAATTTAGAAATCGTTTGGAAAGTTAGCTTAGACATGAAAAACGATTTTCATAGACAGAATACACCTCTATGATTGGCCTATAAGCAGGGCTGATTGACAACCTCTTTGCATGCACAACTTCGCAAATTTTGCTTGTAAGCTCGTCTATCTCTTCCCCTTCGAAGCGCTAACGATTGCTGAAACCGATCATAAAAACCAGAATGATCTTAAAATATTGCTTAATATCATCAGACGACTTGAGGCACAGTTTTAAATAATCCTGTCTGATGTACCCACTGAAAATACGCAGTAAAATGTTGTACTTTTTGTTGCGTTTCATAAACATCCAAAGAGTTGTCAATATTTCTAACACTAAGGTTGCTGCTCCTAAGTTAGCTAAAGTTCGCAGGATTTGCTCGTAGTCCAAAATATCAATAAAGTGAAGCCGCGCCTCTAGCCATGTTTCAAAGAACATTCCGAGTTCAACGTTTACCTTCAAGAGTAAGGCTGCAAGATTCTGATGAGATATTCCACTTTCTCTCGGAAACTTGACCGACAGAAGATCAAATATAGCAATAGAAACATCTTTCATTTCAAAGCTTTTTTCATTCTTTTTGTAAAGGATGAAAATATTGATCTTTTTTGACAAATCATAAAAAAGTTCAAGTCTGTTAGAGTTCATGATTACCAACCAGCTTACTAATCCTATTAATTTAGAATAGAGTGACTTTAGACTCTTTTTTTAGAAAAGAGGTTTTAATAGAAATTAGTATATTTTGACGGCTTGAAATCGCTGCTGCTGAAAAAGCAGGCTGGAAAAGTTATTAGGAGGAGAGTGTTTTACACTTGATTGACACAGGGTTATGTACAGCTTAAGGTTTTGGATATAAAGCAGTGATTCAGGATCAGATGACTTATCTAAAATATCGACAAATCGTTTTTACGCTTTATTTAGACAAACGTTATTTTATGACTCCTTAAGGCCATTGGCTTTGAGATGCTGCTATAGAATGAAAGCCAAATCAAATATTTATTTAGACTGGTCGAGAAGGTCAGCTACGACTGCCTCATTAATAAATAGGTCCATTGTTTTTTATGGATGAGAAGATAAAACCTTGAGAGCGGCATCTAATTGAGCCTGTCTTGGCACACCTTGAATACTGCGAGCCATCACTTCTTTGCAAAACCAATCGATAACGTTTTGGGTGGTGGAGAGCACCAACCGATGTTTGATTTACTCCTCATAGCTCTTTAATTTGCAAGTTAGCAGCTCCTCCTATTGCGAAAGAGTTTTCATAGTTACAGCTTAATTCACAAAATAATATTTTAAATCTTTGAAACAATATGTACTATTAACTCAACAAATCACAGCAAATAAGTTTATTCATAAGGAAATAGCAAATATCAACACATCAGTTACTATCATTCGATTGTTTGTTTTGAGGATTTCGAACTCGAACGTTTTGCTTTTAATTGGGGCTAACACTAACTTTATTTATTTAGTTCTAGAGCAGACTTTTACTTTTACTTTAGCGAGCAACACAAAGAACTTAACTAGCTAGCCAAAGAAAACTACTCTAAAATCTATAATTTTTGTTATTATCGCTCGAGCTCTTCCAGAATTTTTCCGAATTATACTTACTTATTAAATGATCTACGATAGGCCATTACTTTTTAATGAAATTTTCGCAATCCTTTGGGGCTACTAAGATTGAGCTTGATCTCATAAAGTTCATGGTCTCCCATGAATTTGAAGTACTGATGAAGTTTTACTATTTCATTCAATCGTTTTCTTAAAACTTCGATTCTGGCATAAGATTTTTTGTAGTCTTCCGCTTCAATTTCCATATTGGTTTGAAGTTTTATATAAGTCTATTGATCCTCTCGATCGTAGCTTTGAGCAAAGGTTCTCTGCAATTGTGTAATTTACTTATGCCTGCAGATAGCTTTATCCTATATTTCCTTCAAATCGTCAACATCCTTATGAAGGTAAGCTATAAAATTAGTTCTACTGATATGGTTCTGGCGATGAGCCTTACATTCGGTATCTTCGCACTGCCGACAAACTCTCTTAATACCTTATCCTTGACAGCAGAATTGAGTCCATTGTATATTGGGATGTAAAGGACAGGATTGCACCTTAAAATTGGAGGTATTCATAAATTGCTAAATCAATACTACTTTAACAATATTATCAATGTAAAATATTTTATAAGATATCAATCGTTATAGCATCATTATGATAAATAATTGACTGCAATCATATCTGCTAAAACATACCTGGGGGAGGATTCAGGATAGTTGACCTTAGAAGATCGAGAAAGAACGGTGGAATCAACTTTCCTAATGGGGTTTCAACGAGCTGTTTAAACTGAGTACAGTACTTTTATTAAATACCTTTACCCAACAGACGTTTGGCAATTAAATTAGAGAACATGTTGCTGTTGAAAGTAATCAAGTTATAACTTTCTTCAGAGTATGCTTATTTAATTTATTCCAAATATCCCTCTAATTGTTCAAGGGAAACTTAGGTTTAACCAAGAATTGGGCTATCAGCTTGAGGCGAACCGTAGGGGGATTAGTTGATTAGGCAGCGGCATATTCCCTTCGTGAAATAGTACTATCGACCGTACACGCCAATAGTAGTTAGATAAAGGCAGTTAAAATCGAGACCAAATAATGGCCTACACATTCCGACTGCCAATCCCTGAGAGACATCATATAAATTGAGTGTGACAATGCTCATTAAATTTTATAAATTGAATAGATCACTTTCAACATAAAAATAGCAAAAATTTAAGACTCCACTGTCCATAACCAATAAATATAAAATAACTTAATAAACGTGTTCTATTATGATAGAAACTGACTTAATAAAAAAAGATTTATAAAATATAATTCAATAATTGTTAGATTGCATGACCAAACTTAAAAAAAGACCTTCGATAACAATTACAAGATCTTGATAATATAATGACATTGTTTTACTAATGATCCAGAATGATTTATCATTTCAGATTGCTACTGCAATAATTTTAATAAATGAATCATACAATTTAACCTTTTTATGATCAGTAGGCTTTTTTATGGGATGTATACAACACGATTCATTTACTTTCACAGATTGCAAGTAGATGTATGAACCGTAATTTAATATATAATGATAAAGCCGAATTCTTTTCTTCCTGATACCTAAATCTCAGACCCATAAGAGTAGTTTTAGCTTCTAGACATGCTCGGACAGGGGGCTTATGGTTCTGTCTCCAAGGCTCTGCATAAAAAAACTGGTGCTCTCTACGCGATCAAGATTTTATCGGCTACAAGCATGTCAGAGATAACTGCAATCAAGAAATAAATTCAAATCTTAAAATTGTGCGACAACGAACATATAGTCAAATACTACGGCTCTTACTTCAAAGACAACAATCTTTGGATTGTGCTGGAGTACTGCCATGCTGGCAGCATCATCGATCTCCTTAATATTACTCAGAGAAAACTCAACGAAAACTAAATCGCTTCCATATTGGAAAGTGTACTCAAGGGATTAGTCTATTTGCATGAGAATAAGAAGATACATCGCGATATCAAAGCCGCCAATATACTTCTAAATAAGGAAGGAGTGGCGAAACTTGCAGACTTTGGAGTATCGGCTTAGAGTATGTATACCAATGCAGGCCACAAGTCTCAGGTGGGATCACCGTATTGGATGAGCCCATAAGTCATGAAGCATAACGAGTATACCAATAAAACTGATATTTGGTCGTTAGGAGTAACTTCTATCTAACTTGCTGAAGGCGTTGTGCCCAATTCGCATCTCAAACCATTGATAGCGATGTGGCAGCTGAAAGATAAACCCATCCAACAGTTCAAGTAACCTCAAAAATGGTCGGCTGAGTTCAATAGTTTCGTGAAGGAATGTTTAAATATAAACCCCTTGCTTCGCCCTTAGGCCAAATCGTTACTGAAGCATGAATTCATTGTTAAAAAATCTAAAGGTCAAAATTTACTGGCAGAGTTGGTTCAAAAATCTTTAGCGGATATTGAATAGTTTCGGTTAGGGCAGGACAAGTCGGAGGATTCATAAAATGATTTGATGGATATGCTGAATAGTTCATAAGTGAATCATGAAACTAAAACAATTGTCAAACACAACTCAACCTCCCGCAGCAGAGAAAGTCAAGCACAAAACAACGGATTCTCCTTTCATAATGAATCAAATCCTCTCTAATCTTCAATGATCATAAACTAAGACGAAAATAATGGATCCGTGATTATAAACGATCACGAGAGCAGCATGATTGTGGTCGATCACAAGGAGAAACCCGCTACCTTCCTAAACAATTATATCAGTGGACTAAACCACCGAAAATTAGATGGATCAACAAAAGTAGGAACTCAGGAACAAAATATTGGGCTATGATTAAATCTGTTTAAATGAGATAGAGGCATCCTTCAACAAATATAAGGATGTAATCAATAAGATACTGGTCTAGGGCATTAATGATCACTTTTTTGGCATGGATCAGGCCTTCATTAAAAAAGAATTTAAAAGCCAATTGCTCAACGCGGCAAATATCAAAGATTTTTTAGTCAGCTTTGCAGCCTATCAAGACAAACAAATTAAATAATAACCTAAACCAGTGCAACACTCAAACAAAGAAAAGAAAAAATCGTAATCTTCATAAAAGGCACATATTTCAACGCAGACAGACAATCCCGTAGAGAGTCCCCCCATCTCTCAGTTCAAGCAAATCAACCCTCGTAACGTAAAGAGTCAATAATTTACGTAAAAACAATTCAAGTTGTGCGAAAAGCATTATTTTAATTCAAATAGCATAATATCAGATATTTAAAACGTAAAATACAAAAATTAAGCATATGACAGACCCGTCAGCAAGCAACGATTTATTGCCACTGAACCACAAGAGTGGATACCAGATCGCTTACCTTTTCAGTGCGAGAATAATTTTATGCATGCTGATAATAAAGCTAGGCTTAAACAACAGTTTTTGCTTGATCCAGATGTGAAGGAGTCTTTAATCATGTACATGCAGAAGCAAAGATCAAATCAAGAAAGGGATTTGCCCGAGCCCAATACTGTCAAGTATGATCGCCCTGCTTTAAATATGCCCTATGAGAAAGGCGGAATTAAACATCAAAACAGTGTGACTGTCATTAGGGGGAGCGATATCGATCGAAATCTCTATAGTTAGTCCGACCAACTTCTCAACGAAGAATTTGATGAGGATGAAGCCGAAGTCAATATAAATCTATTCAATGCTGCCCCTGCTTCTCACACAATAAAGCCCAAAAGACTATAAATTCACAAAAATGAGAAGAAAGTCCGCAAAGCATAGAAGCGGAAATAGAATAGTAAGTAAAAGCGGAACACCAACTAAAAGAATAACTATTTTAGTTCGGGCAAAACCAAAAGTAAGGTAAGATTGGCAAAATGAAACTTTCAGGATGGAATTGCTCAATTGATATTATTAATACATTCTTTGTAACTAAGTGCTGCTAATATACAATATAGTCATCGAAAATTGCCAAGCTAAGTGTCAAGCCGCAGTTTATCCCCCTCGCTTATCAACGAATAGGGATTAAAGAGAGGTTAATCAACGTTGCACCATTGGTTCTACTGCTTAAGCCCTCCGTCTAATTTTTTGAGGAGTTCGCGAGTTGTTTTGCCAGTCACGGCAAGGTAGATATGAAAAGCAATAAAGACAAGCATAGGTATTGCAATAACTCCAAACACAACAGAGCAGATAATGATAGCAACTGTTGAATTAATTTCACTGCCACTTTGTGCTATTATGAAGACTACCACGTTTATGATGCCGGTGCAGACAGTACACAGCACTCCTACAATGAAGAGCAAAAAGAATCGATAGTTACGTTTGCCGATGCAGTTATTTACGAAGGGACAGTGATGATCAAACATCTATACGCAGTTGTTGCAGGAAGAACAGTGGCTTGCCCGAGGAGGGCGATATATGTTGCAAGTGGAACAATGATTACGATTCTATTCTACATCATTTTCCAGTAGTTGTTTATATCGATCCTGATTTAGATATTACAGGATGGGTTTGCGAGGAATTATGCCAGGATCTGTACATGAAGTAAGATTTAGAAAGATTGTTGTCGTCACTATTTACAGATAGAAGATAATAGGGAGAGCCGGTGTGACATTTTTCCATACTCCTGGCAGAATGAAGATTGAGTACAGAATGAGAACGATTAAAGCGCATACGTACCAGCATGAATTAGCAGCACAGTCTTGAATCGGACCAGTTATACAAATACCACAGTAGAATCGATTTGATCCCGGCCAAACTTAGTGCAATTTGGGCATGATTTTATATTATATCGTCACTTCCCACTTTCAAATTGAGAATATCATTGTCCTGCTGAAGATATCAAGGCAATGAATATTTTTTATGCTTAGTTTATATCGAGAGTATCTAGACGTGGTATGCGTAATTATTTGCTAAGCTGTCTCGTTATATTTGCACATACTTGCGTATAAAATAATTACATAATATCCTAATAAAAACAACAAAATGCCCAAATAGGCCATGAACAATCATCACGTAAAGTCATCATTTTCTCACTAAATATTCCCTGAAACAGTTCCTCTACTTGATATGACTCCTCTTCCACTTCAAAACCACGACCCACAAGCAATACTATAAGCTGCCACTGTTTCCACCTCACACAGCGCCACAGGTGTCGATCCTGATTCCTCAGTTTTTAATGCAATAAAATTCTTTTAGTAATTTAAGCGAATCTACTTCATCTCATTTAACCTCTATCAATAAAAAAACACTCTTTTCAGCACCATCCAAGGCATCAATGATAAAATCATATCTATTGAAAAAAGGCTAGAGGGAGAGGGATACCAAACAAAAGAACAGAAATCCATTGATCAAAAAGCCTAAAAAATGAGTGAGGATGCCATCAATAAAAGATTAAGAAGGACCGCCTAGTAAATATAGAAAAAATACACATGCGAAGTCACCTATTGCAAGAGACAATACGGTTCTGAGGGATCTCTCCAGCAGCATATCAAATTAAAGCATCCATAATTGAGAAAATAAGGAAGTGAAGTCGGAGGCAGTTTATACAATGCTGATAATGATTGTTCATCGATTTGATATCAGCTAATGAATCTTGAACTTAAAAAACCACTCATCTCTTCAATGAGAATACAATAAATAAATGGTTTATAATGAGATAGGAATAGTCTGATTATAAATTGATTGTTGATGAACGACGGTCACAAACGCCAAGGCCAAAAGCATCAAAACAAAGCAGCCTTTAAAATTATGTTCAATCCCCTCGCCCTTGACACACATAAGAAAGTTTCATATAAGGGGTACGCCTTACATTACTCAGACTATGCAAGCGATGCGCAGAACAACTTTAATGGAAGGTTAAGTATAATAAGTACAAAAGGATGACGGAGCCGGCCAAATGCAATTATTGTCATCAGAAAAACGTGTTTCGGACTTATATGAGGGCTTGTGAAGCATGTTCTGAATCGATGAAAGTATGCCCCAAATGTTTGGACCCTGAAACTGAAGAGCAGACTCAAGTGAAATTGAATTAACTCGAACAAAAGAAGGAATAGATGAGCATTGAGAGAAAAATGAATGAATATATCAAGACTTTGAGGGAAAGATCACGCAGAACAGTCAAAAGATTGCTAGAAAAGGGCACTGCTTCTTGGGATAATGAACTCAACACTTATGTCGATTAAGAAGGAAATGCTTTGCTTCTACAGTTTCGACATGGATATGGGGATGGCTCTAAAGACAGTGAAGGAGATCATGAGGAAGATATTGATTAATTCGGAGATGGCTCAGACAGTGATGATTAAAAGGGTGCTGAGAGTGACGATTAGGACCAAAAGGAAGAATAAGAGAAATAGATTAAGGTAAAAAATAAAAAGTAGCCTTCAAGCAAAAATACAAACTCTAAACCCGATACGAAAGCCAAAAACGGAACCAAGATTATTTAACCAAAGAAATTATCTAAAAAGGAAAACAAAATTCATGACAAAGAGGATAAAGATTAAGACGAAGGCAATGATTCCGATGATTAAGTAGAGCCAAATAATCAGAATGAGCCTGCCAAATAAAATATTGGTTCCACTACTTTAAAATAAGAGACAGGCAAACAGAAGTAAGCTGAGGAAGGCAATAACGATGATGAGGATTGGGTTGATGAGTAGTAGGATTAAATAGATGAGCAGTGAGAACATTAATGATCAGACACCCTTTATATAATAGTTATTAATCACAGGCAATGATTTTTATAGAAGAGCTTCCCAGTCTATTCGAGTATCATAAATCGTCGAAGTAACTTAATCTCCAAGCAATGACAGTATGGGTGAGCAAGGAGCGCTTTATAATAGTTCCCAATCTCAACAGGAGTCGTATTCCCACTGTGTTGTAAATTAATCGTAAATCTAAAGTCATTCGATAACACTAGGACCTCAAAGAATAAGAGTATAAATCAGCTAAACCTCATTTCTTTAGCTGTTTAATTGGCATCCTAGACTTGAAAGGCAAAAAGATTATAATTCTGGCTGAGTAGGTCAACGTGGTGGGTAACATCGGGCAGCGTGACATATTTAAGATTACGAAGTTGATCTATTTGTTCTACGACCCACTATAGAAGAAGACACTGACTGAAAAGTAAGCTGAAATATTGCTAAATATCACCACTATTTTTGAACAGGGCATGTACTTCTCATTTGCATACGATCTCGCACTCAGAATGAATTAAGCTAACGCTAATGGGCAAGATAAACGCTATTTCAACTGGGCTTATCACCTTCAGGAACAACTACAACCTTTTGACCCCATGTGGAGAATATCGGTTATTCAAGGCTTTGTTGGAAGACTCGAGCTGCATATTAATGGGCTCAAGCTAAACATCATTCTTATCAGCCGCAGAGCTGTCAAACGAGGAGGCACACAAAGTTTTGCCAGGGGAATAGACACCTAAGGCAATGCTGGGAACTATGTATAAACCGAGCAGATTTTAATAATGAAAGATCACTACTTTTCATTTTTACAAAGCAGAGGAACAGTCCCTCTCTACTGGAGCGAAATCAAGTCTTCGTATGGATTCAGTACTATTAAATTCGAAGGAAACATCGAAGACAACTTTAAGGGGTTTAAAAAACACATTTAGCTGGTTCAAAAGCGAGCTGATTTCACTGATATCTTTTTGATGAACTTGCTGGCCTCCTCCAAATAAGAGAAGAAACTGGTTTAAAACTATGAGTATCTGGTTCGAAAATTAACGAAAGAGGCCAACATCAAGTAAGAATTAGGTTGTGATGTGCGGTATGCATACTTCGATGTGCATGCCAATTGCAGCAACAAAGATTACTCCAAATTCAACGCATTCTTAGAAAAGAATTTGACTGAGGCCATTAACTATTGCAGCTTTACTGCTTTGAGGGTTGACAGAGTATAGAATAAAATGGAAGTATTAAATTCTCAAAGCGGTCTAATCCGAACAAACTGCTTCAACTGCATTGATCGTACTAACATAGCCCAGAGTCGCATCGCTGCCCTCAAACTTATTTAGATCCTCAACTACCTGGAGATTTAGATTAATTAGTTCAAGAAAGGACTCAACTTTATGTCCACCAATACTCCTTTCTCCAATCTCTATCGCAACTTATGGGCTGACAACGGTGATGCACTCTCCAAGCAGTATACTGGAACAGGATCGACTGAATCATTTGCAGTTCGGAAGGGAAAACTGTCATATTTGACCACTCTCGATCATGGCATGAAAAGTATCTTTCGAGCTATTCGCAATATTCGCAACGATGATGTCAAAAAACAGTAAGCTATTTGCTGTATTGTGGGAGAGCTTATCACTGAGAGTAAATAGGTTGAGACTCAGCAAATGAATGAGAATGGATATCAATCTGACAGAAAGAATGATTTTAAAGACAATGAAAACGATAACTATCACAAACAGCAAGAAAAGGAATAAGATCGGTACTCATTAGAGTGATTCTATGTTTGTTTATATCCAAATTATTATCACCAAAAGATGAGAAATTTAAAAAGTAAAAGAGAAAAGCTAACAACAAATAACCAAGGATGGCGAAATCCATTTCATGATAGAATCATCAACGCAGTTCGCGTTCTTCGGGCACTTGTGGTGGGTCTTGTTATTTTTCGCGTGGATTATTTTCCCTCTTTTCGTAGGGACGGTCCTCTCGCTTGCGGTTGTTGTTGCCTCTACGGTTATCATAATTATCATAGTTTCGTTTTGGCCTGTATTCTCCTGTTTCTTCATACTTTGCCTTGTATTTTTTCTGCTGCTGTTGTTGCGGTTCACTAATGGCGTCCCAAAATTCTTCTTTTTTGTACTTTTTTGGCTCAGAAAAATGCTTTTCCTTGAGGAAGATTTCGTTGATATTATCGGCTTCAAATGCCTTCTCCGCAAGTTTCTTGTCATGAGGAATGAAATGCTTGTCAAATTAATTTCCAAGATCCTGGACGTCTTACAATACGATTGTGCTGGACTTGTAATCGATGCGACTTAGCAGCCCTTAGAAACGTTGACCACTCTTTAGTTGGATGTTAACCTTGTTGTTGAAAAAATCCTTAACTGGAAGCACGCTCATATATTGATATACTATGGTAACAGACAATTGATAAATTAGATAAATCAGCATTCAATACCTTTCCATGAGATACTTCAGTTTTTCAATCTTTGATTCACCACCTTGAGATACTCCTTCTGTGCTAATTACTTTATGGCTTAACTGTTTCTTGCTGGTGTTTAATTATACCATTCTCATTTCGATGCTTTTATCCATAATGAAACGCACCACCTCAACGTCTCGCTTTTGACCTATTCGATGTACTCTCTCTATAGCCTGGTCTTCAACTCCAGGATTCCACCAAGGATCCATTAAAAATACCTTATTAGCAGCTACTAAATTCAGTCCTACTCCAGCTGTTTTCAAAGATACTATAAATATTTGGATGGATGGATCCTTCTGAAATGCCTAAACTATTCTCGTCCTCTCCTTGTGAGGAGTACTGCCTTCCATTCTCTATATAGCATATATCTTACCACATAAGTGATCTTTTCCGACTTGAGTTCATGTTCAATTAAGTCCAACATTCCCAAAAACTGTGAGAACACCACAACCTTGTCAGCTGGTTTAAGTTTGCGCAAGTGCTCCACGAGGGCAGTGATTTTTGTGCTCGGAAAATAGTTTCCTTACTCGTAGTTGACATTGAACCTGTTTTAACGAGGCAGGTGCAAAAAATCTTCCTTGGTGAGTCTTTTCCTGCAAGCTGAGCAAATTCCACACTCTTCGATTTGACGAATAGCGCATGTTTTGCAGAATATATGTAAGCATGATGTAATAACTGGATCCTCGACTTCATTGAGACAGACCAAGCAGTTTTATAACTATTTATCCTATATTTTTTTCATGACTTATTTGATGTAATTTTAAGAGATATTGCGGGATTATACCACTTATACTCGAGACTCCACGTCTCCCTCCATCACGGGTTAAAAGTAGTTCTATTTAAAGCCGTCTTCTTAACCACTGATACTTGCCAACTCTCTTTTCTTTACAAATTTTCGTAGTTCACCTTAGAACTATTTCTCATTTTTTATAAAGTTAGGGATAGATTTGAAGAGTAGAGAGTGGCAGCAAATCTGTCGCAACCTCATCAGCAACTCCAATATCTGCATATACTTTGTTTATAAAATACCAAGCCGATCAAGCTCTTCAATTTTTAGTTTGCTTCTTTCAAAGACTCCATCATAGAACTATCTCTACTTCTAACTCATTTGTAGCAGTTATATAATTGATACTTTTGCTGGTAATTCTACTATGTTTTTGCCATTACTGTCTTTAGATTGTTTTGTCCTGCGGAGAAATACTCTTTTCAAGATGGTCCTCAGTACTTAATATACATTTTAATCTCCAAGTTCCTGAGGCTTGTTTATGTACTTGTTCCAGCATTCATATTATGACCAAGGAGTGTATTTTATAAAGTGAAGCAATGAAAACATATCAGTAAGGTTGTTTTGAATGGGAGTTCCCGTCAAACACCAACGAAACACTGCATCGATTTAGTACACAGCCTTTGCTGTTTGGATTATTCGGCCCTTTATATAGTGAGCTTCGTCCAAAATAACACGACTCCATTTTAAACGAAAAATTCCATTCTTAGCTACATGAAATCCCTTTGAATATTAATGGGAAATAGTTCCGTAAGTGGTGATTACCACATCATAATTCTGCAGCTCATTCAATAATTTTTTTCGTTACTAGGAATAGTAGATGAGGGTTTTTATATTGGTGGTATGCCTCTTGATTTATGACTACCATTGACTTAATAAAGTCAAGGGGACCACGACCAAATTGCTGCCTTACTTTTTACTTCCTTTTTTGCGAAGGTTTGTCGCTATTAAAGCAGCCATCATTACAGTTTTCCCTAAGCCCATTTCATCAGCTAATATGCCTCCTAAACATTTGCTTTTACTCATTGGCGGCTTAATACTGATTTGAGAGGTCAGCTAGTTCATAAAGAGACGATATTTTCCCTATAGTTCATACTAAGTCCAAAGAGGATGCAATTCCTCTTTCTCTTGCGAGTGTTAAAGATGATGCCCTTCGCGTCTGAGCATCCATGATAAAGCAAGAGCTTGATAATTGTAAAGATGCGAAGTAAAATTGATTTTCGGGTGATAAGGCTCCAAATCCTCTTCATACAAATCGACCAACTGGGCGCATTTGTCTTCTTCGATGGTCTTTAACTCTAATATTTGTTTTTTGACTTTGGATTTGAGTTCTGGCGCAATAGATATAGTGCTAGCGCTGTTTGAGTCTTCCTTAATTGATTGTACTGGAAATTTTATCATATCAGCGAGATTCCTTTGCACTGTACGCAGAAAGGGATCGTTTCTCAACCTATTTTCTTGCTAGGACTGACGTTTAATCTCTTCTTCCTTTAGTGAATTAATCTATTCATTTCTCCTGAGCTGGTTGATTCCATCTTTATTATGCTTTATCTTTGATTTTTTCTTGATGAGCGGCCATGTCTTTATGGGCAGTTGCAGGCGATCGAACAAAGCTAATACTTCCTCACATACTTGCTTATAGACGGAAACTACGAGATCTGATTGTCCCTAAAATGTTTAAACGACAGGTTATGTGATAGCTTTTTTAAGGAGGTATATCTTTGCTTTGAGTTTTATATTGGTATAGATATCCATGCGTTTTGGTATATCGAAGGCAAAAATGTCCATGCGAATCATTTTATGTATAATAAGAGGGACCAGAATGCGAACCTCTTCGTCTTTTAGTCTACCGAACTCGCTGCTGTTAAGGATAAGTCGAAGACTCATATTCTTCTCCGCCTTCTTACTATTTTTAAAGCCCTTCTTCTTCTTTTATTACTACATGTAATAGCGATATTAGACGGGCATTCCCTCAGGTAAATCCGCATTATTTACGAATTTAATAGCAAAACCAAATAAAATAACTTCACCGAGGTATATTTCGCTGTCAGCCATTATTATTTCAAATTTGGGAAGAACTTCGTTAAATTGCTCCTACTATTACTTGGGATATTTAAGAGGAGAGTCTTCTTCTTTTTCCTTCTATTCGTATTTATATTCCTCTATTTCAACTTATTCTTATTACTGAACTTATTTTTAGACTTATTCTTCTCTATTCTTTTCTCTCATCCTTGCAACCATTTATTATCCCTCCTCGTCCTTGATCTTGAAAATTTCAGGGATGTAATCGGCATCTGCAAATTAGGCATCCTAAGCATCCTAGGCATCCATTAGGTCTTCAGAATGATTTTCCTTTTTTATGCTATTGCTTGATCTGAGATTTTTCCTTCCTTTTATCGGAAGCTTGTACTCCTCTCTCACTCGACGAATGAATTTTTCTGTTTTATCTTAACGGATTGAAGCCTTTCTCATCTATGTGAAGGCTCCTTGACTTTTCTCTCTCACAAGATGGGTTGATTATTGCGTAGATTTGGTATCTTTTTATTTCCTGTGGAAATAGTAGTTCAGGGCCTGTTCGATATTGCCCTTCCCCCAGTTGATGTACTTTTTAATTTAATGCTCACTGGTGACGTAATCATCAGTAATACTTCTAAATTGAGCAATTGTTTCACTCATTGCAATGGCTGTATATAAATAACATTCGGGTTTTAAGTCATAAATACCCGCCTTTCTTACTTTCAGCACGAAAATATAAACTTTAAGAAGTGAAAGACATCTCTTCATACTTTTAAAGTAAAATAAATACAAAAAATGCAAAAAGGCTTAGTCAACCGACTACTCTATCATATGATTAATTTTAATCAATTTTGTCCATCACGAGGCATATTAAAATTAGTTTAAGAAGTCAAAATGTAATGAATATAATTACCCTTCACTACGAAAGAATTCCTCACATTTTTTGTAAACTTTTGTCTTAAGAATTTTCAAGCTGGTCATTGTCGAGAAGATCTGCATGGATGATGAAGTACTGATAGATTCTTGAGGTTAAATGCAAGGAAACTTGATTATGCTGTTGTAGATGAGATTACCAATAATAAGAACAGCAAAGCCCGAAAGTTGCACTATAATTGCAACTCCATCAGTCAATTCCCATTCGTAGTTAGGTTTATTGGTACCTGCACTCACTGTAATGATGATGCCAATTGCCCAAACAAGCACTGTCCGACTGACATCACAGATGGAACGTGCCAAAGCGTTGATGTACTTTGTTACATTCAGGCCAGTCACGTTGAAAGTAGCAATTGAGATAATTCCTAAAATGACAAAAATTAGGAGAAGACCACTTGAACCAAGCTCGTAGAAATACATTTTTGGACTTTAGAGAAACGGCATGCCTTCTTGAGTAAAGACACAGGCATCGATTCCGAAGCTGCAAGGCACAAATGTCATTATAATTATGAGTACCAGTTCTATGGCCAAGCCGAACATTCCTTCAAATCCCACCATTTGAAGTGGATCAATGTGATATTTACTGAGTATCTTCTCCTCGAAAACAAATTGAAATCCATTCGCAAAAAAAGATGCGATTAGTAAGATATATCCGACGATCTGCAAACTTGTGTCTACTCCATTAGCACTGCTGTCAGTAAAGATGATATTGGAAGTACCTACAATTAGCACACCGAAAAGAGCCAGCGCACTGCCCACGACCTGATTTCTCTTGGCCTTCATTTTCAGGAAAACCATCGAGAAGAGAAAAGTAGTCATAATGGTACCACCTCGCAACATTTGGTACACTGATCCTGCCACGAAGTTTAGAGCGACATATTGCAAAGTCGAGGAAATAAGATCACTAATAGCCGGAATAGCTAATATAAATTTGTTAAACTAAAGCTGCTTCCCCTTGGCTTAGGCCTCTATTCGGCCTTTCTCATAAGCTTCTGGATCTTTTTTGAGCATAATTAAATACACTAAGTAAGCAAGTGCTTCTCCAAAGAACATGGTGGTGGCTTGCATATAGGGATGGAAGAAATACTTGAAGAAGCCGCCTTAGTAAACCATCTGCTGGTTCTGAAACTTGTATGCAATTGTATTGATTGCGCCTGACACGATCATGAGAGAGATTATGATGATTCGAAAGGTTACAGTTGCATCAGCCATGGAGGATATTATTATTAGTTCTTAATATTCTATTTATATGTTGATAAAAAATATTTATCATTAAATAAGAAGTCAGCAATCATTGAATTTCTTCGCATATCTCTCTCTTCTTCTTTTTCTGGACAATCTTCAGTTTGGAGTCCTCTTCATCTTCTTCAATGGCGCCTTCATTATCATCGGCTAACATTCGTTTTTTGAATTATATATGCTCGAGGGTAGCTCCTTTCTCTTTTATCTCTCCCACGTGCAAGATGTTCCTCTTTCTGCCATCGATTGTTACTTAAGATATTACTTTTTTCAGACATGAGTAAACTGGCGTTGTGAGGCTCTTGATGATAGCCTGATATGCAAAGGGGTTGTTGCTACGCATCTGATCAATCACCTTTCTTAGTTCCGCTTCTGGAACTATTTCTTTAGAAAAGGGAGTCTCAACGAATTTAAGGATCTGTTCGTAATCCTCAATCCTTTTAATGCGAATTTTGGTATCTGATTTGATTGAGTTGACATTTTTCTTTGACCTGATCACAACCATTTAATCTCTGGTTCGACCGATGGCCTTGGTGAGGATATTTATCATTTCTGTAATGGCAACCACATCTCCATCCCTAAAAATGTCTTTGCTGAGACATGCACTTAAAACCTTCAAATCGTATCCTCTAAAAATGTAGCTGTCTTGAAAAATTAGGAGTTTTCGGAGGGCAGTTTAATCTCGCTTGTGCATGTGGATTAAAAACAATAAATTTAACGCTCTGGCAATGACCATCGGTTAAATTTTGTCTTCAGGGTTGTCAGATTCAGGTATTAAATATAAGGCCAAGTCTCGCATCGAATTTAGCTGAGTAGGCGTGATTTCATTTCCGAATGTCTATGTATCAAATAGATTACTGCAACGACATTCTGGAGTAGAAGGTAGATAGAAGCAATTCCTATTTTATCCCTTGCTGAAGTAGGATTATCTTTAGTATGAACATGCAAAGCCAATAGTCCCTGACTGATAACTGCAATCACTTTTTATCTAATTTGCGCATTTCCAAGCACGAGGTAACAGTTAAAAAGGAGTAAATATGCGAGTTGGCTCTGCCTACCGTCTTGAAACAGCGCTGAGATTACGTCCAGCAGATTAATCATATGTTGTGAAAGTGACTGCTCCTGCTTGATAATACTCGTGACTATCTTCACGATTTAATCATCCAAGTGAATGGAGACCATCTCTGAAAGCAACTCAATATACTTCATAACCTCTTACTTTAGGCGTTGACTGCTATTGTAATTATCGATTACCTTGCGTATCATTTGCAAGATACTAACAATATCTAGGGTGTGGGATCTTTCATGCCGTTTGTATAGCTCAATTTATAATTTGATTGTTTGAAGCAATTTTTACAGGATTACTACCATGCAATCTTATGATATTTTCGAGAGATGGGCGGACATTATTTTTAGAAGAGTGGCAAGCCGCAGCGAAGATTCACCATAATGAGGAAAGACACGTTCCGCGAACTCCAGAAGGAAAGATTCCGAGAAGTATTAGTTGACGATATTGGAAATGAAGTCCAATGCACAAAGGATAACTGTCCTCTGTGAATCACTATTCAACGCCCATTTCACCCATCCTTCACCTTGCATTGGGTTAGGGTAAATTTCAGTGTAATTATAAGCAAGAAAAGTGAAAATTCTTGCGAGTTCAAGGTGCGAGATCCGTCCTTCGATGTTTTTGGGCACCAACATCGCCCGCAATTATTAAAGTTCGTTGGGATGTTTACTTAAACAGTAGCTGAGAATCGACAACACTAAGAATGCAGCTTAGATAGATAAAAAGTGCCCTGCCTAGCTTTGAAAGTTTTAATCGAGGGATAGTCTAACTTTCAGCGAAATGAGAGCATGCTGTATAGCATACTGTGTAGCGTCTTGATTTTAATCACAGGTTGCTTAGAGCAGTCTGGAAGTTTCTGTTTTGATAGTGCAGTATCTTTGCTGGTCGCAGCAATCTTCTGCAAGGTAATTAAATTCCTAAGAGTCATTTTAGAACAGAACAATCTCCTCTTACGTCACCGCCAGCAGTGGAAATATCACCATGTGCATTATGTTGGCGTAGTGACTGGTAAAATACTATCGATTTTCCTTGATCATCACAATGAGCACGCCCAACAACTAAGTCGTAAACTATTAATAAGCAAAGAAATAGGTTAAGTGAGAGGCGTAGACGGTGACAGTGTTGATTAAGGAATACCCTTTTTCTAGAGTTATTTTCCATAGCTGTTCAACTCTATTTGATTTTATTCTTGAAAAATGAACCATCACTAATTTATGCACTATGTTCAATACAACGTACATGAGGCTGCATTCTTTTTCATTCGATTTAAGCCTTCGGCTAGTTAGGTCATCCCTGGGTTAATAAAACATTTTTGAGCAGGCGAACAGCCAATTTCGTAGAGCTGTGAAATCCACTGGTTGAGAGTCAGGTTCAAACACATCTCATCAGCGAAGCCTAAGCTTTCGCTGAACTTGCAATTATTCATTTTTTATAGCATTTCTCTCCAAAAAATGCATAACTCCCCGAGCACTGAGATTGTCATTGGATTGATGGTCAGGTTTACAACTTGCAAAGAAGGTTATAACATTTTTTTAAGGCTTTACACCAGTTCTTTTCGATGATTTTGAGATTCAGACAGACAGCGAGCAATTAAAATAATGATTTTCAAAATTTGAAAAATGTTATCTTGAGATGATGCACTTTGTGTAATGTGAGCTTATTGCACAATAGACTGCATTGTGGTTTGCGCCTGTATCAATAGATTTTCTGCTTTTTCCATTATTTCACCGATAATGTCTATATAAGATTCCATTTACCTGGCTCTGTCTCTTAGAATATTGAAGAGAGACTACTCTAAAGGGCTATTTTATGTTTAATATCGATGTCGAAATTGAAGATGACATCCATTAGAACTTAAAGCACTCTCATCCCTGATATTTAGTCAAACTTATTTTTTATGACTCTATTCAGAGTGACAGCTGCGTTTAATTTTAGGTTGTCTGCATCTTATTGAAATTACATGTCAAGGATGGATCTTTCAGAGCATGTTGCAGTAAGTTTATAAAGTAAGGCTATTCACTAAAGGCCTAGACTCCTTCGTAAACCTCTTTAGCCCGTGAAGGTTTTTCTAAGTCAGAGAGAAGGGCTAAAACTCGCGGGTAATCGCTCATCATTTGGCCACTCTAATATAAATAATGAGTTTGCCTCCATTTTAGTTGTAAGTACAATCACATCAATTTAAATAAACTGACTGAAATTGAATGCAAAGTTTAGTATTTGTTGATCAAGTTATTTGTAATATAAGAGAGTTAAAAGAATATATTTATCTTATTCAATTAAATAAACGTGGGATGGCGCAGCGTATGTCCAAGAGACTCCAGAAGGAGTTTTAGCAGATTCAGAAGAACAGCCTTGAAATGAAGGCCACACTCCCCAACAACGATCTTACACTATGGAACCTCGCCTTTATGGGTGCAAAGGGCACTTTATACGAGGGAGAAGCCTTCGTTCTACAACTCCGCTTTAGCAATGATTATGTAAATATTTTCCTACTAAGCCGATAGATTCTCCTTAAGTTATCTTCATTGGACATGTACCTGTGCACGAGCATATCTATTCGAATGGGTTCATCTGTCTATCAATTCTCTATGATGGTAAGATAAGTGTAAATTAGAATGGTCACCAGCTTTGACAGTTAGTTCT